>Ga0207716_100010_pt1:0-290000 | contig 623005 bp, 570 predicted proteins | sample TtaePargueraPR_FD_187739 | JGI IMG/M metagenome (GOLD analysis project Ga0207716, IMG submission 187739) | Aerobic enrichment media microbial communities from Bioluminiscent Bay, La Parguera, Puerto Rico - Tt and P2 (5) (SPAdes) | ecosystem: Environmental > Aquatic > Marine >... | reverse complement strand
CCCGATCCGTCCGACCCGCACTTTTCGCTCAGTTTCGGAGGTGAAGCGTACTTCGTAGTGGGATTGCATCCTGCTGCCTCGAGGCCGGCCCGCCGGTTCAGCTATCCAGCGATGATCTTCAATCTGCACGACCAGTTCGAGCAGCTGCGCGAAGCTGGCCGCTACGAGCGAATGCGCGAAGCCATTCTTGAGCGCGACCTCGGACTGGCCGGATCACTCAACCCAATGCTCGCACGGCACGGCGCGAGCAGTGAAGCACGGCAATACAGCGGCAGAAAGGTAGATGACGAATGGACATGCCCGTTTCAGGATCCGCGAGCACGCCTTCCATGAACAGGATCGAGCCGCGCAGCGCAGTTGCATTCCAGATGACCAGGGGCTCTCATCTCACCGTGTGCGATCCGTTGGGGCGCCAGGTCGCCGACCTGCTGGCATACAATGCAGCCGATATTGGAGAGGTCATCTCCAATGGCCGGACGTTCGACTACGAAGAGACGATCCGCCTGGGCTGGGGCAACCAGTTGTGGTCCAACCGATCGAACCCGATGCTCACGATCACTCAGGACACCTCGGGCCTTCACGATTTTCTTCTTACGCCGTGTTCGGTGGACACCTTTCGGCATTTCTATCCCGACAAGCCACCGCACAGGGGCTGTTTCGGCAACCTGGCGGAAGCGCTGGCGCCCTACGGGATTGAACCGGACGCAATTCCCACCGCCTTCAATGTCTTCATGAACGTGCCGGTGGACGGGGCGAGCGGGCGGTTGAGCGTAGAGGCTCCGAAAAGCAAAATTGGCGACAAAATCGTGCTGCGCGCCGAAATGGACCTGATCGTCGGCCTGACAGCCTGCTCTGCCTATGCGTCCAACGGGGGAAGTTTCAAGCCGATCGACTACAATGTGAGCGATCTCGGCTAAAGCTGCCGGGCGCCAGGCCCAGCCCTCTAGGTCCAGTCTTCCTCGATCTTCAGTGGCCCATGCCCATAAAGATAGTCAGGGTTGAACTGCGCGTAACGTTTCAGCTCGCTCCAATCGTTCGTGTAGAGGTCACCGCGACGGATTTCTGCAAGGCCCAGTTCCTTCAACTTCCCGACTGCGCGGTTAGCGTGAATGGCGCTAACACCGCACATGTCCGCCATGTCGAACTGGGTGAAAGGCGTGCGCATTACCCGATTTATGTCTCGGCCGATGAGTTCGAGGCGGGTCTGCAGTTCCGAGTACAGGTGCGCAATGCGTTGCGGAGCCTCGAGCTGCTCCAGAGTCTGGATCCATTTGCGATGGATCGCCGCGTCCAGCAGCGTGGCAAACCACATTGCCCGCGTCACCCCTGGACGTTCCTCCATAACCTTGCGCAGGGTATCGTGGCTGACGCAGCCGACTTCCACCTTGCCCGCTGCATCGATGCTGTGATCGAGCCGCTTTAGCGCGAAGCCATGCAGGTCGACGAAATCGCCCGGTACATGCACGCCAAGGATGTAGCGCCGATCATCGGTCTGGATGGTGCGGAAGATATAGCCGGAAATCAGGATAAGGCTGCGGTCGGTCTTCTGGCCGCGTTCAAGCAGGCGCGCGCCATCACCGTGCTGCTCCACGTTTTCGACCAGATCTTCGATGTATTTCAGGTCGTCTTCGCTCAGGTTATCGCGCAGCCGGCCTGCCAGAAAGTCACCGGTGAGAGGGAACCTCGTACCCTCCAACCTGCCAGTTCTCACGTCCATGTTCAGCGATTAAGCGCGTCGTCCGGATTTGGTCTATTGACGGATGTTAGCTTCTTGTTCTTTTTTTGCGCCTCCCTGAAAAAATGCTTCAGAAAGACGCCTCACCCGCCAAAATCGCGCGCGTGTGCTCACGCCGGTCTCGGAGGGGATGAGCCAATCCGGCCTCCCAAGAGACAGCTGTTCCGCCCGGTTCATATCCCCATTGGCTCATCGCTTCGACGGCTCGACCGTCAGGAGCGTTACTGTCGATCTCGTAATCCGTATTACCGTTGCGGACGTCCAGAGCTGGAGCGATTGGATCGAGGCCGAGATACGCGCAGGCCGCGCCGAGCGCCGCTGAAGGCCGGGAAACAAGATCTTCATATCGCAGCACCAGCGCGCAATGCAGGTAGGGCAAATCTGCCGCCATCTGGCGATAGGCGGCAAGACCGTATTGCAGCAGCACCTCGACTGGTTCGTCCACCCATTTGCGCAATGCAGCGGCCATGACCTGCGGATGACGCAGAATGACGATGAACTGGCTGGTGGGTAAAAGCTGCTGGTAAAGCCGCATGCGCGAGAGATTGACCGGCGACTTTTCCAGCCACCACGGCTTTGCCGGATCATACCACGCGGACCAGTCTGCCAGGAGCCGCTGCTTCACTTCGAGCGTATCGTAGCGCGAACCTTCGACGTGGTGCTGCAATGGATCGGTTGCGTAGTGCCCCGGTCTGCCATGCAGGGCGGTGTGGGGTATCGCACCCTGCAGATAGCAGCCCTCGTTCTCGGGCACTGGCGCGCCGGTAATGCTGCTGATCTGCGGATGCGCGCCCAGCAGCCGGGCGAGCAGGCTCGTGCCCGTCCGGTGCAGGCCGGCGATGAAGACGAAATGATTATGCATTTGCGCGGTCAGAGCATCCCGCCTTCACGCAGCGACAGCTTGCCGTCGCCGTAAAGGTAATCGGGCGAGAACTGCGCGAATTCCTCCAGCGCCTCCCTGTCGGGGATACGCACTTCGCCGCGCTGGAAATCGGCAAGACCCTGATCGCGCAGGCGACCGAGCGCGCGATTGGTGTGGATCGGCGTAGAGCCGCACATGTCGGCAATATCGGCCTGCCGCAGCGGTGTCTCGAACCCGTCGGCATAACCGAGGCCGACCATTTCAAGCCGCCGCCAGATCTCGGCAAAGATATGGGCGATGCGCCGGGGGGCTGTCAGCTGCTCCAGCTTCATGATCCATTCGCGGTGCATGGCCGCATCGAGCATGGTCGAGAACCAGAACAACCGTGCAAGGTGCGGCTTAGAAAGCATCAGCGCAGCGATATCCGAATGGCTTACCTGCCCGATCCGCGTCGGGCCGATGCAGTCGATATTGTGATCGAGCCGCTTGAGGGCAAAACAGTGCAGGTCCACGAAATCGCCGGGCACGTGAAAGCTGACGCCGTAACGCTTGTCGTCGCTGTCCAGCGTGCGCAGCATGAAACCGTCGATCAGGATGGTGGAGACGGCACATTCCGCGCCGCGCGAGATAATCCGCGTGCCATCCGGCACTTCCCGCACATCGCTCACGAGGCTTTCCAGTTCCGCCTTCTCGGCATCGCTCATGTCGTGCCGCAGCCGCCCGAGCAGGAAGCGTCCGCTCTTTGGATACTGCTGCAATTCCGCCTGCATATCCGGCGCCACACTCATTGCAGTTCCTCCTTACCGCTGAAACGTGATGCTGCAGACAGCGTTCCTATGGATGTTAGTTTTGGTCTTTGACCAGTGTCAAACCGTTGCTGGCATTGAAAAACACAAAAACGAGTTTAGCCTCTCCCATGAAAATCGCCGTTCTTGCCCATATCCGCCATCCGATTGCCGAGCCTTTCAGCGGTGGAATGGAAGCGCATTGCCAGATGCTTTGCCGGGGCCTTCGCGAAGCGGGGCACCAGGTTTCGCTGTTCGCCGCCGGCGGTTCTGACGACGAGGGACTGATCCCCATTTGCGATGCCGCCTATGACAAGGTTCTGCCGTGGCGCATCTATCGTGGCACCGATGAACTGGCAGACTACCAGCGCCGCGCGTTCGAGCGGGTGCTGCTGGGCGTAGGCGCCGGAAGGTTCGACGTGGTGCACAACAACTCGCTGTTCCCCTCGATCATAGACTGGTGCGCGGCGGCGGGTATCCCATGCGTGACTTCGCAGCACGTTCCCCCGTTTGGCGCGATGTTCGATGCCGTGGCGGCGAATTGCGCTGCACCGAATATCGGCTTCACTGTCACCTCGCGCGATCAGCATGATCTCTGGGCCGCGCGCGGTTGCGACCGGCTCGACGTGGTGCCCAACGGCGTCGATACAGACCGCTGGCACCCGGTGGAAGTTCAGGGCGATTACCTCAGCTGGGTCGGGCGGATCACGCCGAACAAGGGGCTGGCCGAAGCCGTACGTGCGGCGCGCAGGGCCGGCGCGAAAATGCGTATTTTCGGTCCCGTGGAGGACGTGCCCTATTACACCGAAAAGGTCGCGCCGCACCTTGGCGACGGCATCGAATTTCACGGTCACGCCTCCGCCGAAACCCTGCGCCGCGAAGTTGCCGGCGCGCGCGCCGCTGTCGTTACGCCGCTGTGGGACGAGCCTTTCGGCCTGGTCGCGGCAGAAGCACTGGCTTGCGGGACGCCAGTGGTCGGATTCGACCGCGGGGCGCTGCTCGAAGTTGCAGGCGACTGCGGCATACTCGTGAAAGGCGGCGACGTGGCCGCGCTGGCGAAGGCCATGGGCCGGGTCGACACGATCGACCGGGCGGCTTGTCGCCGCCGTGCCGAAGAAAGTCTTTCCATCGCCGCCATGATCGCGGGATACGAGGCCAGTTACGCCAAGGTGATCGCGGGCGCGCGCAGGTCCTCGCTATCGCGTCTAGCCTGGTCTTCCAGCTGGCCGAGCACGAAAGCGCTGCTGGCGTAAGGCTGGTCTTCCTGTTGACGGGTCAGCGCGAGATCGTCTTCCGACGGATCGCGCAGCTTGGTCCAGCCGCCTTTGCCATCGGGTTCGATCAGGCCCATCAGCCGGAATGCGCGCAGCCAGTGTTGCATGGTCGGCTCACCCCATTTTTCGGCAAAGACCATGGCGTTCGTCATCACGCTGTCGAGGTGGTGGACAGGCGGCATGTGGTGTTTGTGATACTGGTGATAGGCCTTCGCGCCGCGCGCCCACCACAAGGGCACCCCGCGTGAAACGACGGTACGGCCGAAATCGGTATCCTCCCCGCCATAGCCCGAATAGCGCGGATCGAAGCCGCCAACCTGCCGGAACGTGCTGGCGGGCAGAGCAAAGTTGAGGGACCAAAAACAGCGATAGTCCCCGCATTTTCCCACCACTCCGCGCGGCGGCCCTGCGCGTTCGGAGTGCTTTACGGCCAGTTGCTCAAACCGTGCATAATCGATGCCGTCCTCGGTCGCGCCACTGGGCAGGTAGCCGACTTCGCCCATCAGCACGCCATCGTTGAGATGTGCCGCCAGTGCGTAGTCGTCGATCAGCGAGGGCGAGGGGATGCAATCGACATCGAGGAAAACGAGCAGGTCGCCGCGCGCTTCTTTTGCTGCCGTGTTACGAGCCTCCGCAAGACAGATGCCCTTGTTGCCCAGCATGATCTGGCGGATCGGGAAGCTGGCTTGCGGCAGGTTGTAATACTGCGGCTGCATCACCGCGATCACCAGCTTGCACGGCGGGCGGCGCGAGTGATTGAGGCCGAGCACGAGATTCCGCAGGTGATCCGCCCGTCCGTGGGCGAGAGTGCAGACCGAAATCTTCATGCCACCACCTCGAGCGCGGGCTTCTTGTCTGTGCCTTGCCATAGGTCAGTCGCCAGCTGGTCGAGCCAGTCCGCAGCGCTCTTTGCAGGAGCATCACCAAGAACGGCGCGCTGGCGCTCGGGATCGACCAGCCGCGCAGCGCTCCAGAGTTTTTCCCAAGCTGCCGCGTGCGAGGGCCAGTGGCGGGAAACGGCTGCCAGCGCCTCCCGGTCGAGCACTTCGGCCTTGCAGAACTGCTCATCGAAATAGCGCCATTCGGGCACCACGATCCACGGCTTGCCAGCGGCCAGAACCATGTGAACTGTGGTGTTTCCGCAGGACGAGACAACCCTGTCGGCAGCGGCAATCCAGTCGGCGGGATTGTCCACCCAACCGCGATGTTCGAGGTTTCCGGGCGCGGTTTCGTGCCATTCGTGGCGCACCTTGCCGATAGTGATCCAGCGCGTTTCCGGCTCTGCCCGAGCGCCGAGTGTGATCGGCGTCGCTGGCGTGCCCTCTCCGCCGCCACCCGCGATGACGAGCACGACGTCTTCTTCCGCGCCGATGCCAAGTTTCGCGCGCGCTTCCTCCTTGCCGGGCATTGCGCCGCAATCGACACCGACGCCCGAAGCGTAGTGCGTCTTTGCACGCAAGGGCGCAGGGCGCTCCTGCTGCTCCAACTGCTCCGCATAGGGCGCGAGCAACCCCACGGCGCTTTCATATGCTGCCACGTGGCCGGGATCGTCCCGCTCCCCGTGCTGCATCACGGCGACATGTGGCACCGAACATAGACGTGCGAACTGCGCGAGTTCTGCCGATACATCGGTGACGAACAGGGCAGGCCGTTCGTCGGTAAACCATTGCGCGATGGTGGCAAAAGCCGAAGTGATCGAAGGCCAGCCGAGCGGTGCACAATGCACCGTTTGCGGCATGGGTAGCGCAGCCATGGCACGCGCTTCCTTGCCGGTCGGCTCAAACAGCGAGGGAATGCGCTGAACGCGCACGCCGGACGCCAGTTCGGGGAAAATGTCGTCGCGCGCGCAGAACAGGGAGAGGGGTCGGCGGTCTGCCAGTGCATTGGCGATGGCTGCGGCGCGCTCGGCATGGCCTCTGCCCTGGTGGTGCACGAAATAGCCTATGGGGCGGGTTCTGCTCATGCGCTTGCTCCTGCGATTTTTCGTTCTCGCGCCTGACGCGCGCGGTGGTGGGTGAGGACGCCTTCCAGCGTGCCAAGGCCATGATGGCGGCGGGTGCGGTAGACGTTCGAACGGTGGGCAAGAGCCGCTACTTCGCTGGCGTGATTGCCCACCAGAATGGCGTTGTCGCAGGCCATCAGCATGTCGGCATCGTTGCCGCTGTCGCCAGCAGCAAAGACGCGTTCCGGGGGCACGCCCAGCATGCGCGCGACATGCTGCATGGCCGCGGCCTTACCGGCTTGCAGAGGCATGATGTCGAGCAACCGGTCGTGGCTGAAGACCACGCGCGCGGCGATACCGAGTTCGTCCAGCCGCTCCCGCACCTGCGCTGCGATGGTAGCATGTTCGGTGAAAAAGCTGCGCTTGAAGGCGCGCTGCTCGTAATGAGCCTGCGGGACGAGGCCGGCATGGCTTTCCAGCGCTTCGTCGATGCGTTCCGGCTGCCAGTTCCAGGCAATCGTCGAGGCAAATTCCCCGTCGGGCACGAGGCCATCTTCGGTTTCGAGATGGATTTCGGTCCCTACCGAAGTGATCCACGCGACCGGTTGGGGAAGGCCCCACTCTCGCACCAGCCTGCGTGCTTCGACAATCGACCTTCCGGTGGCGATGACGAAACCGAAATCCGGATTGCGCCTGACGAACTTGCCAAACCGCACTGCGCCCGCGCTGCATCCGGTCAGCGTGTTGTCGAGGTCGCTCACAAGCAGGTGACGCAATGCCTCACGTTTCCCGGCGACCGGCTGGCATACTTCGCGTGCAATTTCCACGAAGCCCTTGGCGTAGGCATCCCAGTTCATCGCGGCGCTGTTGGTGCGCGCCGCCCGCGAACAGCGGGACCAGAGGCGCTTGTCCGAGACCAGCATCTCGATTGCTGAGGACACGTCCTCTCGCGATCGCGGATCGACCAGCAGGCCGTGTTGCAACTCGCCCACAATGTCTGTCGGGCCGCCGATTTCGGTCGCGACGACAGGAAGGCCGTATGCGGCGGCTTCCACCAGCGTGAGGCCGTATGGCTCCATCAGCGCCGGGTTCACGAAGACGCCGCCCGTGCGATGCGCAAGGCGATAGAGAGCGTCCACTTGCGCGCGGTCATGCGCCTTGGGGTAGGCAACGCTGCCATAGAGATCGTGCCGGTCGATGGCGTCGACAATATCGGCCAGTACTTCGCGCTGTTCCGCTTCACCGTCTCGCAGCGCGGTGCGCAGGCCTGCCAGCACCACGAGATTGCATTTCTCGCGCAGGGCCGACGAGCTTCCGAAGGCATCGATCAGGCTGGCGAGGTTCTTCTTGTGAACGGGGCGGGCGATGGCGAGCACCATCGGCTTTGCCGGATCGCGCAGGAACGGGGCGATCAGTTCTTCGCCCGGCACAGTCACACCGCCCGCATGCGGCAGACTGATGCCCGGTATCAGGCGATGAATCTTGCCGATGCGGGCGGAAGGATAGGCAATCAACTGCCGCTCACACTCGTCGCGCGACGATCCGATAACGGCGCGCGCGGCGGCAATGGCGCGGTCCTCCTCTGCAATACGCGCCTTCAGTTGTTCGCACGGCTTGGCGATGGCACGGGCCTTGTCCATCCCGAGGGAGTGGGCGGTGTAGATGAAGGGAATGCCGAGTTCGGCCTCCACCCTGGCGGCAACATCGGCGGCATCGGCAAAGTGCGCATGGATCACGTCGGGCAGGCAGTCACGTGACTTCAGATCGGCGATGAAAGCGCCCGTGAAAGCCTCGCGATCATCGCTCAAAGCCTGCTTCGCGAGATAGGCCGAATTGCCGCTGTCGATGCGGCGGATCACCAGCTTGGAGTTCGCCCATTCCTCGGCCTGCGCGAAGGCTGGACCGAGCCGCGGGTCGTGGAAACGGCGTGTCACAATCTCTGCCCGCGTTACGTCGTTACGACGTGCCAGCGCTTCCATCTCGCCGAGAATGTAGGTGATGTGGCCGCCGGTATCCTCGGTAATGCCGTAGGGAACCGGCTCGGCTTTCAGGCAGCCGCCCAGCGCCAGCGAAATGATGTGCAAGGTAAATTCCCTTTGAAGAAGATTACCTCACCCAACGGCGCGTTCGTTTGCGACGGGCCTGAACAAATCTATGTTTGTCTGGGAGAAATGTTCCGCAATCAGCGTTCTGATACGTCAGAAATCCGGCAGATGCTGCTCGGCAAATCCCCATCCCGAGAGGCTCTTCGATTGCGCGCGTGCCAGCAGCTTCTCGGCATCGTCGATGGAGTATGTCGCTGCAGTGGAAATCGACTTGAGCTCGTTCCAGGCGACAGGCGCGGCCACCGGGGCGCCGCTGCGCGCGCGGGCCGAATAGGGCACCACGGCGGTGCTGCCACGCTGGTTGCGCAGCCAGTCGATGAAGATCTTGCCCTTGCGCTTCGCCTTGCTCATCGTGGCGGTGAAGCGATCCGGTTCGGCCAGTGACAGCGCCTCGGCAAAACGCCGCGCGAAATCCTTATGCGCATCCCAGGAATGACCGCGCAGCAGCGGCACGATCACGTGCACGCCCTTTCCGCCCGAAAGCATCGCAAAGCTGACGAGGCCAAGGTCGGAAAGGCGTGCGCGAATGTCGCGGGCGGCCTGCTTTACATCGTCGAAGTTCAGCCCCTCGTCCGGATCGAGATCGAAAATCATGCGATCGGGCTGTTCCACGTCGTCGCTGCGGCAAGCCCAGCCGTGGAATTCGATTGTGCCCATCTGCACACATTGCAGCAGGCCGCGCGCATCCTCGACATAGAGATAGTCTTCCGTCTCGCCGTCCTTTTCCCTGATCGGAACGTGGTGGACGGCGTCGCCGAAGCCGCCGCTATCGTGCTTCTGGAAAAAGCAGTTCTTCGCGCGGCCTTGCGGACAGCGCACGAGGCTGACCGGACGGCGACCTGCGAACGGCAGCATGATCGGGGCGACCGTCTCGTAATAATCGGCAAGGTCGCCCTTTGTCTGGCCGCTGTCGGGAAAGACCACGCGATCGCGGCTAGATATATTCACTGCTTCGGCAGGCTTGGAAGTCTTGGTCGGTTTCTCGGGCTTGATGGACTTCGCCGGCTTGTCGGTACGCAGGCCGAGATATGTGCCGTGGCGCACTTTCCCGTCGGCGGTGAATTCGGCAAAGGCGATTTCGGCCACCAGCTTCGGCGTCAGCCATGTTACGCCGCGCGCGCTGGCGTTGTCGGTTTCGACAGGCGGCGTCTTGCGGGTGATCGAGTTCATCTTTGCGGCGAGATCGTCCATTTCGTCGGCTGTGAAGCCAGTGCCAACGTTGCCCTTGTAGACTAGCTCGTCTTCCTCATGCTGTGCCAGCAGCAGAGAGGCGAAGGGGCGGCCCTTGGCGCTCGACTTCTTCCAGCCGATGATGACGAATTCTTGCCGCCGGGTGCATTTGACCTTCACCCAGCTCTTCGTGCGCGAATGGCGGTAGGGGGCGTCGATCTTCTTGGAGATGATCCCTTCCTGCCCTGCCTTGCACATCGTCTCGTAGAGCTTCTCGCCCGCGCCGATGATATGGTCGGCCACGAAGATCGGCGGTTCGGCAGTGTGGAGCAGGGCCTCCAGCCGCTCCTTGCGTTCGATATTGGGCAGGCTCTCCAGCTTCTCGCCGTCGAGCTCGAGCAGGTCGAAGGCGTGCAGCTCCAGCTTGTCGGCGGCGCTTTGCTTGCCGTGACCACGCTTGAGTACCTGCTGCAACGTCGAGAAATCAGGATTGCCCTTGCTGTCCGTGGCGACGATTTCACCGTCGATGAGGCAAGGCGGCAAATCGAGTTCGGCAATGGCTTCCACCAACGGTTCGAACTTGTCGCTCCAGTCCTTGCCGCTGCGCGTATAGACTTTCACCTTGTCGCCCTTCGCCGCGATCAGGGCACGGTAGCCGTCGAACTTGATCTCGTGCATCCAGCCATTTCCGGCTGGCACGTCGTCCACCAAGGTGGCGAGTTGCGGCTTGCGGAACTTCGGCAGGGGCGCGGATTTGCGCGGCTTGGCCTTCTTGGCGTTGCGTTCCGAAGCCTTGCGCATCTGCGCCATGAAAGCATCGCCCTTCTTGCCCGCCAGTGGGTATTCGCCCTGCTTGTCGGCTGCGATTTCCGCCATCGATCGTCCCGTTAGAACGCTGGTAAGCTCGCGCTCGACAAGTGCGTCACCTTCCTCGGCGTATTCGTCCTGCAGCTTTCGCAGCAGCCAGTTTTCCCGCTTTTCTCCCGGCTTTTTCTTCAGGCTTATCAACAGCCACTCGCCCTGCATCCGTTCGCCCTGGAGAATGAAATGGAGGTGCCCTTTCTCGAGGTCCTTCGCGCTCTTTCCCTCTATCGGCTCCCAGCTGCCGCGGTCCCACAGCATGACAGTGCCGCCGCCATATTCGCCCTTGGGAATGGTGCCCTCGAACTCCGCGTAGGATATCGGGTGATCTTCGGTTCGTACCGCCAGCCGTTTTATATCAGGGTCGGGGGACGGGCCCTTGGTGACGGCCCAGCTTTTCAGCACGCCGTCGACTTCGAGACGCAGGTCCCAGTGCAGGCGCGTGGCATCGTGCTTCTGGACGATGAAGAGATCGCCGCTTTCGCTGGCTTCCGCCTTGCCGGAAGGTTCGGGCGTCTTCCCGAAATCGCGCTTGGCATTGTAGGTTGCCAGCGGATCGTCGGACTTGCCCGGCTTCGCCATGTCAGGCCGATTTCTTCTTCTTGGAAGTGGGCTTCGTGCCCTTGTCATTGACCGACTTCTTCAGCGCCGCCATCAGGTCGATCACATTGCCGCCTTCGCTGTCCGGCTCGTCCACATCTGCAATGACGGCCTTCTTGCTCTTCGACTTGGCCTTCTTGTCGATCAGCTTCTTCAACGCCTCGGAATAGCGATCCTCGAACTCGCTGGCGTCGAAGGGGGCGCTCTTCTGGTCGATCAGCGTCGTAGCCAGATCGAGCAATTCCTTCTTTGGTTTCGCCTCGTCGATGTCGTCGAAGAAGGCTTGCCCTTCGCGCACCTCGTCGGCGTAGCGCAGGGTTTCGAGCAACAGGCCCTTGCCGCACGGCTTGATGGCGACCAGCTTCTCGCTTCCGCGCACGGAAAGCTGGCCAAGTGCCACTTTCTTCGCCTTTCGCAATGCCTCGCGCAGGACGATGAAGGCTTCCTCCGCCAGTTCATCCTGCGGCGCGACGTAATAGGGCTTTTCGAAATAGAGCGGGTCGATCTCGCTGCCGTCGACGAACTGGACCAGTTCCAGCGTCTTCTTGCTTTCGATCTTTACCGCGTCGATCTCCTCGTCTTCCAGCAGGACATATTCGCCCTTGGAAACCTGGTAGCCCTTGATGATCTCGTCACGGTCGACAGGGCCGATGCCCGGCACGACCTTCTCGTAGGAGATGCGCTTGCCGCTCGGCTCGTGAATCTGGTTGAAGCGGATCTTCGCGCCCGACTTGGTTGCCGAGAAAATCTCGACCGGAATCGAAACGAGCGCGAGCCTGATCTGCCCCTGCCAATATGCGCGTGCTGCCATCGTGCGTGGTCCTTTCGCTGGGAAAGCGATTGAGCAGGCGTTTGGTTTCGCCTGCCAGCGGACCGACGCAGGCGGCAGATCAGTCCGGCATGCAGGCTATAACCCTGTCCGGCGTCATCGGGAAATCGAGCACGCGGGCCCCGCAGGCGTTGTAGATCGCGTTGGCGATAGCCGCTGCGCCGCCGCACATGCCGAGTTCGCCAATGCCCTTGGCCTGGATCGGGCTGGCGGCTGGATCGCGTTCCTCCACCATGATCACGTCCAGTTCGGGCACGTCGCGGTTTACCGGCACGTGGTATTCGGCAAGGTCGCAGTTCACGAGGTGGCCGTCGCGCGGATCGAAATGCAGAGCTTCTGTAAGTGCCACGCCGATGGACCAGACCATGCCGCCCTGGCATTGCGAGCGTGCAGTGCGTTCGTTCAAAACGCGGCCGAAACCGAATGCACCGGTCATCCGATTGACGCGGGTTTCGCCGGTGAAGCGGTTGACGCGCACCTCGGCGAAATAGGCACCGAAACCGGCGGCGACGAAATCGTCGTCGATGTCGCCCGGTTCGTATTCGCCTTCTTCGCTCAGCGGCTGGCCGTTCAGCAGGTCCGTCAGGGACGCTCCGCCGACAACCCTGCCATCTTTCAGGGACATTTCGCCCTCATCGGTGCCAGCGCGTTCGGCCAGCTTTTCGCGCAATGCGCGGCAGGCGACATAGACTGCCGACCCGATGGAGGCCGCGCCCCAACTGCCGCCCGAGCCGGGGCCGCGCGGGTTCTTCGTATCGCCAAGGTCAACCAGCACCTTGTCTTGCGGGAGGCCCAGCATCTCGCCCGCGATCTGGGTGAGGATGGTGTAGGTGCCCGTGCCAAGATCGGTCATGTCGCTTTCGACCAGTGCAGTGCCGTCAGGCTGCAAGGTCACACGGGCGCTGGCGCGGGAGATGTTGTGAACGCGCGCAGCGCTGGCCATGCCGGTGCCAATCCACCATTCGCCTTCCTGGCGTACGCGCGGCTGGCGCGGGCCGGAATCCCATCCGAAGGCTTCAGCGCCCTGCTTCAGGCATTCCGCCAGCTTGTGCGAGGAGAAGGGTGTGCCTTCCACGGGGTGCTCGTCCGGAATGTTCCGCAAGCGCAGTTCGACCGGATCGACGCCGGCTTCCTCCGCCAGCATGTCCATGGCCACTTCCAGAGCTGGCATGCCGACAGCTTCGCCCGGCGCGCGGACGGAGCCTGCAGTCATTCGATGGATACGAGCCATTTCGAGTTCGAGGTGGCGGTTCTCGCCCTTGTAGAGGAACTGCGAACTCTGCAGCACCGGCTCGGCGAACGCTTCTCCCGGCAAGTTGGAAACGAGTGCGTCGTGGCCGAAACCCGAAAGCTCGCCCTTGTCGTCGCCCGCAAGGCGAAGGCGCTGCGAGGTCTCGGAGCGGCGCATGATGCACTGGAACACCTGCTGGCGGCTCATCACCACGCGCACGGGGCGCTCCAGTTCGATCGCGGCAAGCGAGGCGGCAACGGTCTCCGCGGAAATGCCCAGCTTGGAGCCGAAACCGCCCCCGACATAGCGGGAGACGATGCGCACGTTCTCTTCATCGAGGCCAAGCGCGTCGGCCAGTTCGCTGATGTTGTAGTTCAGCATTTGCAGCGAGGCATGAACGGTGAGGTTTTTGCCGTTCCATCCCGCGATTGCGGCGTGCGGTTCCATCGCCGCACTGGCGTGCCCCATCGTGGTAATGGCCGCATCCACGGCATGCGGCGCTTCCTTCATCGCGTGGGCAAGATCGCCCTGCTGCGTTGCCTGCTGCTGTTCCGGCTCGACCTCCTGCGGGTCGAAAGGAATGTCCGAAAGCTCATCCGGCTGGCAGATGATCTTCAGGTGCTTTGCCGCATCGCGGGCCTTCTCGAATGTCTCGGCCACGACGAGGGCAATGGGCTGGCCCCAGTAGCAGACCTGAAGCGGCTGCTGCACGGGCGCTTCGCCTGCCGTCCCCTGCGCGGACCGGGCGACCAGCTTCTCGTCCTCGATCACGGCAATCACGCCGTCCATGGCGAGGCAGTCTTCCTTGTCGATCTGCGTCACGGTCCCGCGCGCGAACGGCGCAGTTACGAGTACACCTTCGACGCAGCCTTCCACCGGGTATTCGGCGGCATAGGTGGCCGTGCCGGTGGCCTTGGCCAGCGCGTCGACGCGGGGAAGCGGCTTGCCAACGATGCCCTGCTTCATGCTGTCGAGGCGGCAGGCGGTGTCTGGCTTGTCCTGTTCCATGTGGGCGCTCATGCCGACACCTCCGTCGCATCGGCCAGCGTTGCGACAAGCGCGCGGCGGGCGAGGGGAATCTTGAAATCGTTTTCTCCGTAGCCCTGCGCATCTTCCAGCAGCAGGTCGGCAGCTTTCTCGAACAACTCGCGCGACGGCTCCGAACCGACGAGCAGGTCCGACAGGCGCGGATCGTGCCATGGCTTGTGCGCGAGCCCACCAAAGGCGAGATCGGCGCGGGTTATTCGCCCATCCTCAAGGTCCACGATTGCCGCGACCGAGACGAGCGCGAAAGCATAGGACGAGCGCTCGCGCACCTTGCGAAAGCGCTGCTCGCCGGAAACGGGTGCGGGAAGCGTCACGGCGGTGATGATCTCGCCGGGTTCGAGCACGTTGTCCTTCTGCGGCGTGTCGCTCGGCAAGCGATGGAAGTCGCGCACCGGCACGCGGCGTTCGGCGCCATCGGCGGAAGCGATCTCGACCGTTGCATCCAGCGCGGCCATCGCCACAGCCATGTCGCCGGGATAGGTGGCGATGCAGTGCTCGCTGGTGCCCAGAACCGCGTGGAGGCGGGCAATGCCTTCGATAGCGCCGCAGCCAGAGCCGGGTTCCCGCTTGTTGCAGGGCTGATCGATATTCGTGAAGTAGAAGCAGCGCGTGCGCTGGCACAGGTTTCCGCCCGTAGTCGCCTTGTTACGCAGTTGCTGGGTGGCCCCTGCAAGAATGGCGCGGGCGAGTACCGGATAGTCCGCACGAACGCGCGGATGCACGGCGGTGGCTGTGTTCGAGGCGAGTGCCCCGATACGCAGGCCGCCTTCCTCGGTATCGGCGATCTCGCCCATCGAGAGGTGGTTTACGTCTACCAGCTCGCCAGGCGTTTCCACCTGCAGCTTCATCAGGTCGATGAGGTTGGTGCCACCGGCGAGCGCCATGGTGTCGGACTTGGCGGTCAGTTGCGATGCCTGATCCAGGCTTTCGGCGCGGGCATACTGGAAGGGCCTCATTTCGCACCTCCGCTTGCTACTTCGCTGATCGCGGCGACGATGTTGGCATATGCACCGCAGCGACACAGGTTGCCGCTCATGCGCTCGCGGATTTCCTCCGGCGTGGGTGTCACCTTGCCGTCCAGGCTCTTTCTCGCATCGCTCGGCCAGCCCGCCTTGATTTCCTCGATCAGCGCCGTGGCGGAGCAGACCTGACCCGGCGTGCAGTATCCGCATTGCATGGCGTCGTGATCGACGAAGGCCTGTTGCAGGGCGGACGGGGCATCTGGCGTGCCCAGTCCCTCAATGGTGGTGACTGTGTCGCCCTCGTGCGTCACCGCCAGCGACAGGCAGGAATTGATCCGCACCCCGTTCACCAGCACGGTGCAAGCACCGCACTGGCCGTGATCGCAGCCTTTCTTGGTGCCGGTAAGAGAGAGATCGGTGCGCAGGAAGTCCAGCAGACTCACTCGCGGGTCGTCGGGCAGGTCATGTGCGGTGTCGTTTACGGTGATGGGCAAAAGAAACTCCTTTCGCCGCCAACGCACGGGGTCTTGCAAGTTTCCAAAGCTGCCGTGCGATCGCGATCTGGCAAGACTCTCGCTGCGTTTTGGGGCATGATTTGCGTGGGGGGAGACAGCTATGGCCGGCCATGCCGATATCCCGATGAAAACGCGGGACATTCACAATCATCACATGGACTCGACCGTGTGGGACGAGTTCATCTATCGCGAAGGCGACATCGTAATCGGGACCTGGGCAAAGAGCGGCACCACATGGATGCAGCAAATTGTCGGCCAGCTTATTCTCGGACCCGATCCCGATCTTTGCGCGATGGATCTTGCCCCATGGCTCGACATGCGGATCATCCCGCGAGAGGAAATGCTGGCAGGGCTGGAGGCGCAAACGCACCGTCGGTGCGTAAAGACGCACCTGCCGCTGGACGCGCTCGTCTTCTCGGAAAAGGCCAAATACATCTACGTCGGCCGCGACGCGCGCGATGTGGTGTGGAGCCTGTTCAGCCATCACCACCAGTTCAACGATGACGCCTACCGCGCCTTCAACGAAACGCCCGGTCTCGTGGGGCCGCCGCTTCCACGTCCTATCGACGACGTGCGGGAATACTGGCGGCAATGGCTGGCGGGAGACGGCTATCCTTTCTGGAGCTTCTTCGAGAATGTCTCAAGCTGGTGGGCCGCGCGTGAACAGCCCAACGTGATGCTGATCCATTTCGCCGATATGAAAGCCGACATGGAAGGCGCGATGCGCGAGGTTGCGGAGTTTCTCGATATCGAGATCGATCCAGAAGGCTGGCCGCAGATCGTGGAATACTGCAGTTTCGACTGGATGAAGGCCAATGCCCATACGATCAGCCCCGGGGCGGACATGATCTTCAAGGACGGTGCCGACAAGTTCATCAACAAGGGCACGAACAGCCGCTGGCGAGACGTGCTGACCGATGAAGACTGCGCCCATTTCCGCGCTGTAGCCGAAGAAAAACTGGGTGAGGAATGCGCCGACTGGCTGGCCCACGGCCGCGCGGGCGCTGCCGCTATCTGAGGAGCACGAAGTCCCACCACAGAGCCGCCTGCGCGAGGCGTGACTTGCGGATGAGTGGAGAGCGCCAGAGCGCCTGTGCGCGCTTCAGGATCGACTTGTCTCCGAGCAGTTTCAGGCAATCGTCCAGCGTCTCGCTGGCATCGGGGGCGAGCAGGTGGCGATGTCTTTCGACTGCGGTCACGAACGTGAGGAAGCTCTTGCGCGCCTTCAGCCTGCGATCCTTGGCAAACCACCACTGCAGGCGTTCCGGCAGGGGCTTGTCCAGGCCGCCGATGGCATTGCCTGTGTGCTGCCGATAATCGACAGTTCGCTCGGGGCTGAAGTGGAAATCGCCGCCTGCGCCCGTGGTAATCAGGTACAGCCAGTGATCGTGGTGCATCCGCCCGATCTCCTCGCGCGTTTCACGCATCAGCATCAGCGCTGCGCGGTTCATCACCATGGTGTTGCCGCTGGCTATGTTTTGCAGGATGGCGTTGCCGAACTGGGGAGACATGCGCGGAAGCTTGGTCTTTCCGATCGTGCGGTTCCTGTCGTCGATCAGCCGCGTTGCGCTGGAAAAAACGCGGGGCAGGCCATTATCGGGCGAAGACAGGCAGAAGGCCGCGGCCTTCTCGAGTTTCTCCGGATGCCACACGTCGTCCTGGTCGCAGAATGCGAAGCAATCGAGCGAAGGGTCTGCATTCTCGACGAGGTGACGGAAATTCCGCGCGAAGGCACGCTGCGGCCCCTCGATAATCTCGAACCGTCCCCTGTCCCAGCCAGATGCCGCATCTCGCAGGAGTTCTAGCGTGTCGTCCGTAGAGCCATCGTCGGAGACAAGCATGTGCACCTCATCCACCGTCTGGTGTCTGAGAGATTGCAATTGTTCTTCGAGAAACCGCGCCCCGTTGAAAGTCGCGAGCAGCACCTGGGCACGAACCATGGAGCAGGTGGGTATCAATGCCCCCGATGTTGTCAAGATTCCCGCAGCCTCCTATCACCTGCCCAGCATGAGGGCCGAGTGACCAATACAGTATTCGTTTCCGGTCCGGCACTAGGCCATCTTGTCCGCGTGTCGCAGATAATCTCGCGCTTGCGTGGATTGAGTGATGCGCGATTCACCGTGGTCTATCCCGATGTGAAGCCCTTGCCGCCGGACCTGTTCGAACAGAGCTGCGAACTTTTGCCCGTGCCGGTCGAGGCAGCGGACCCGGATTTTCCCGCACCGGAATTCGGGGACGCGCTGGAGCAGATTTTTTCACGCACGTCTCCTGACCTGATCGTGCACGATTGCGATCCGCTGCGGTGGCTGTCCACTACGCGCTTTCCAAGTTGCCCGCGCATATGCGTCACCAACGTGTTCCTAGTGGCCGAGAGCGGATACAGGACGCAACAGGACATCAACTTCGACCGGTTCGGCGCGGCCATCAACCAGGAGCGGCGGCGCAAGGGATTATGGGCGATCGAGAGCGCGCGGGAAGTCTATCTTGGCGATGCAATCCTGCTGGCGGACCCTGACTGGATGGTTGGTTCTGCAACGGGCCTGCCGCGCGGCAGCGTCGCCTGCGGGGCCGCATACTGGACTCCGGAGGCCGCTGTTCCCGCCGAGCTCGCGGCGCTGGATTCCATTCTGCTGTGCTCCATGGGATCCACTGGACAGGCGCTTTCCGACAGGTTCTGCATGCTGGCCGCGCGCAAGGCGGGTTGCCGGGACATCGTGCGGGTTCATTCCGGCAACGAGGGGGTAAAGGTCCGCTCGGCAGGCCAGTTCAGAATCTTCGATTGCGGTATCGTGCCGCTCGACAGTCTGCTGGCACGAGCCCGGCTGGTAATCACGCAGGGCGGGGCAGGGTCCACTTACCAGGCACTGGAAGCAGGCAAGCCCGTGCTGGTGGTGCCGACGCATCGCAATCACGCGATCCTTGGCGAGATGCTGGAAGAGCTCGGGGTAGGGCGCTGTGTGCCATCGTTCTTGCGGCTGCTGGCAATGCCTGCAAAGGCCATTTCTAACATGCAGGTGACAATCGAAACACGCAGCGCGGCTGGGTCCGCCAATGAAGGGGCCCAGCGCATGGCCGAAAGGATCGCAGCTCTTGCCTGAACTGGAAGGGCCTGCGCACCTCGTCATCATTACCGGTTGCCAGCGCAGCGGAACCTCTCTGCTGGGGCAGATCATCGGTGCCCATCCGCAGGCTCTACTGCTGGACGAGGATGAGGGCCTGATGGAATGGGCCAATGCGATGCTGGCTGGCGAGGCCCGGCAGCACAGGCTCTATCACCGGCTGCTGAAAGCATCTGCCCGCAAGTACAGGTCGCCTGAAGGAAGAGTGCTTCCCCGAACGTTAGGCAGGGCAAAACTCCATCCGGATGTGACCCACGTCGTGCTGAAGGCACCGAACCTGACCTACAGCCACGCGCAGATCGCGCGGCTGGCGCAGCCGTTCTCCGTCGTCCACCCGGTGCGCGATCCGCGCGCGGTCGTGGCATCGATGGCCGCACTCGACATCGTCGATATCGCCACAAACCAGCTGCGCCTTCTGAAAGCGCACCCGCGCCGCGCTGCCTACTACGAACACGAAATCGAAATGCTGGAGGACGAGGGCACGCCCCTGCACGTAAAGCGGGCGATTGTCTGGCGCATCAAGTCAGCCGCTTTCGAGCGGTTCAAGGAAGTCGGTATCGACCCGCTCGTGCTTCGGTACGAGGACATGGTCGCCCATGCGGAAGATCACGCCCGCCGCATCGCTGCCCATATCGGCCTGCCGTATTCCGAAGCGATGCTCAATCATGCCGAAGTCTTTCAAGGGAGCGGACCGGGAAGGCTGGAGCGCGGGCGATCCATCGACCAGGCATCGCGCGAGAAATGGCGCGACAGCCTTTCCGCGCAGGAGCAGGAAGATATCCTTGCGATAGCGCGTCCTGTCGAAGGTTTGATCGATGCCGCGATCGCTGGCGAAACCGCGCCTGTGCCCCTGCGCAGCGGCAAGGGCCAGTCGCAGGCGACTGCCCCTGTCATCGTGACCGGGCGCGGCGGCAGCGGAACGCGTCTGATTTCCAAGGTTGTGCAGGATTGCGGCGTATTTCTCGGCAATCGCCTCAACCGCTCGGCGGATTCACTGGAATGGGTGGACATCATCCAGGAAATCGCTGTTCGCAGCCTGAGAGGCGAGGCCGACGGCGATGGAGTGGAAGCGTTGCGCCGACAGGGCACCGCCGTGCTGGCGAAGGCCGGATTGGGCGGCGATGTGCCATGGGGCTTCAAGGTGCCCGAAGCCATGCTGGCCACGCAGCAATTGCTGGAAGCATTTCCGGACGCAAAGCTGGTGCATCTCGTGCGCCATCCGGTCACCAGCAGCCTGCGCCGTTCGCACCTCACATCGCGACCGGACAATCCCGTTGGCCGTGCAGTGTGCGAGGCCGCCTACGCCGAACAGGGCCGCAAGGCCTGGCGTATTGCGCACGATCCGGTGTGGCTGCGCAATGCCATTACCTGGAATTATCAGGTGGGCCCGGTTGCGAAGCTGGGCCGGGAACTTGGGCCTGAAAGGTACCTTGAAATCCGGTTCGAGGATCTTTGCGACCACGCAGAGCCAACGATGGCCCGGGTGAGCGATTTCCTCGGCAGCGACTGGACGCCCGGCGTTCAGATCGACCAGAAACGCGCCCCGCCGATGCCGCGTTTCAGCCTGCGCAAACGCCGCATCTGGCGTATCTGCGGTGAGGTTGCATCACAGCTCGGCTACGAGCCGATCTAGCGTGAGCCTTTCAGCCGCTCTGCAAGGGCGGCGGGCTTGTCCCAAGCTTTGGCATAAAGCTGCAGAGAGTGGATCGGCACGTTGCCGAAATCTTCGCGCCAGCGCTCCTCCAGAGCGGAAATATAGCCGGCGAGCATATGCTCTGCGCGGGCCATTGCCGGCTGGTCCTGCGTTCCTGAATCGAGCGGCTCTTCGATACGGAGCGTCAGCCTCCCCTCACTGTCGGCCCGGATAAAGACCGGCAGGCAGTCGTAACCCGCCTGCGCCGCCAACATCTGCTGGCTGACAGGGAAGGGGCGCCGGGTATCGAGGAAGGCGTGCTGCTCGCGCGCAGCGAGGCGCAAACCGTCGCCGGTACTGTGTAACGCGCGCCCATCCGACAATTCCTGACGAGCATTGGCGAGGGCGCGCAGGCCGAACTCCTCCACCAGAGTGATCATTTCCAGTCGCGGGGGAAGAGGCACGTCGACCATGGCGCCGAAATCATGCGGCATGATCGCGGCGAGGTTCAGGCCGAGCTGGGGCAGTATGTAGGGGATAAGGCGCGCAGGCCCGAAATGGCTGCCCAGCAGAACGACCCCGCGCCCATCAGTCTGATAGTCGCGCAAGCGTTCCAGCCATTCTATCTGGACGGTCTCCTGCAACTCATCAGGTGAAAGCGCCGTGATCCATTTCAACAGCAGCAATTGCACCAGCTGTCCGGAATACAGGCGCTGCCGCTCCTGATCGGAACCCGCAGTGTTGCCGGTGATGCTCTTTGCAAGCGTGGCCGGCAGATTTGATCGAGGGGCAAGAAACGCGAGTGAAGGCCGCTCACCGGCGCTGACCTCCTGCAACACGGCCATTCCGGCAGAGTAATCCATCGCCAGCAACTTGCGATATTCAGAAGGCTTTCCGCCCGCCCGACGGATTTTCTGCGCGAGCAGGGTATCGCTTGGCCTGAAGGCACGGCGCAACAAGCGGCGAATGCCGGCAAGGCGCGAATGAAAGGGGGTCACGCAGCTATCTTGTTGGACTTGGTCAGCAGGTCGCGCATCAGGCCAACGGCTTCGATCTGCTCAACCTCGGGCGAGTAAAGCCTGCCCGAGAACAGCTCTGCAATGTCGCTCTGGTGGGAGTAGTGCGCCAGCTTGAGGAAAGCGAGCGGGAACTCCCAGAAGGTACGGATGATGTACTCGACGATCCTCTGCGCACGCATCGAGACGGCCTCGTACTCGGCGAAAACCGACAGGTCTTCTCGATTTTCGAGATAACTGCCGAGTGTGGCAGCAGCCAGCTTCGCTTCCTGCAGCGCGATCAGCACGCCGAACGAGAAAATGGGGTCGAGGAAGCGATGGGAATCGCCCACGCACAGGTATCCCGGTCCGGTGAAGTTATCGATGGAATAGGAATAGTTCGAAGCGGTGTGCACGCCCGACACCAGCTGCGCATCAGCAGTGCGTTCCTGGAAATCGGCGTTCACCTTGCCAAGTGCAGCCGTGAACATGTCCCTGAGATCACCCTGGCCGCGTTCTACGGTGGACTTCGGCAGCACGATGCCGACGCTCGTTACCGTGTCAGTCAGCGGGATTGCCCATGCCCAGTGGTGCTTGTGACCGTAGAAAATGTGGGTGCTGGTCTCTTTGGGCGGAGGATCGCGCGTTACCCCGGTCATCTGCGCGAAAATCGCAGACTGGTTTTCGAACCCGGTGCGGGTCTTCGGCCCGATAATGCCCTTGCTGGCAAGGAAGGTCTTCTGGCCAGAGCAATCCGCAACCGCGCGGGTGTGCAGGATGCTGTTAGTGCCATCGGCACCGCGCAGCGAAAGGCCCGAAACATGGCCGTCGGTAAAAAGAACGTCGTTGCAACTTGCCTGCAGATGGACAGCACCCTCCGCGAGTGCCTTTTCCAGCATGGCGGTGTCGAATTCTTCTCTCCGCACGTGGAAGGATGTGGTGGGAAAACGCGTTCCGTCCTCGCGAACGCCTTCCACGCCGACCCAGAATTTCGCGTTGGAATTGGCTCCGCTCACCGTCACGCCGCGGCGCGTGGTGAAATTTGCGTTGTCGAGGTAGTCGGTCATGCCCAGCTCATCGAGCAGGGCGATGCATTCGCCAGTCAGTGCCTCCCCGATGTGGAAGCGCGGGAAGGCCTGTTTCTCGATTATGACCACGCTGCGTCCGGCGCGCGCGAGATGGATCGCGAGGGCCGAGCCTGCCGGGCCGGCACCGATGATCGCCACATCGCAGGAAAGAGGAGAATTGCCTTCGATCATCAGGCGCCTGCTCCGCACAGCCTGTCCACCATGCCGGTAACGGCGGCGACATCGGTGAAGTTCTCGGGCGCCAGCTCTTCCAGCGGGATGGTGATCGAGAAGGCGGTTTCCAGTTCCATCACAAGTTGCAGGAGTTCTACCGAATCGAGCAGCTGCGTTTCGATCAACCGGGTATCCGCTTCGAGGGAGGTGTCGGCATCGATAAGGCGCGCAACCTTGCGCAACGTGGCGATCACGGTGGCCTCGGTAGACATGGCGTCAGGCGCCGAGATGTTATTCAATTGCGTCATGATGGATTTTGGCAAGCGCCCGGTAATCGATTTTCCCTGTAGTCCCAGTCGGTAGCATCACATAGCGCATTATCAAGTCGGGCACTTCACGTCGCGGTAGACGAAAGGCCAGTTTCTTAAGCACATCGGCATCGGTTAGTTGAGCATCGCCTGTCACCACGTGCAGGCAAAGCGATTGCCCGTCCGAGCTTACCGTAGCCGCCGCATTCGCCACGCCTTCCAGTTGCGCGGCTACAAGTTCCACGGCCTGAAGTTCGATACGGAAGCCACGCAGCTTAACTTGCCGATCGCGGCGGCCGATAAAGCACAAGTCATTGTCTGGCGATACGAAACCGAAATCTCCGGTACGGAACTGGCCGTCTTTCCAATAGCGCGCCGCCGTCAGTTCCGGCTTGCGCCAGTAGCCGCGCATTACCGTCGGGCCGCTCACGCAAATCTCGCCTGTCTCGCCGTGAGGGCATTCCTTGCCGTTCTCGTCCCGGATGGTGACGATCGAATGTGGGCAGGGGCGACCGATGTTGGGCAAGTCTTCCGGTGTTGGCGCAGCGTCGACGAGCTTGCAGGTAATCACGTTGGTCTCGGTCGGGCCGAAGAGATTCGCGAAACGCGCTTGCGGCAAGGCCTGCATCAGTCTGCCCAGAGCAGCGGGCGGGAACGGCTCGCCTGCAAAAAGCACCCAGCGCAATGCTTCCAGATCGCGGCTGGCCAGCGCACCCTTTGTTTCCAGCGCGGCCAGCAGCGTGGGCACGGTGTAAAGCACGCTGGCACGCGACTTTTCCAGCAGTGCAGCCAAGTGCGCCGGGAACAGGGTTGCCGTCTCCTCGGCAATTGTCACCTGCGCGCCAATGCGCAATGCGGTCAGCACGTCCAGCACGGCAAGATCGAAATGCAGCGGTGCGATGTTGAGGAAGTGGTCGCCTGACGAGAGGCCGAAAGTCTCCACGGCCCAGTCGGAAAACGCCGCGAGGTTGCCGTGTGTGAGCACGATGCCCTTGGGATCGCCGGTCGTGCCCGATGTCATCAGGATCATCGCTTCGGCAGAGGCATCAGGCACGGGCAGATCCGGCCCGAGAGAGCCGCGAATGGTGGCCGAAGTGTCCGCAGCCTCCTCGTCTTCGACGACCAGTCTTGGTTCGATATCGCGCAGGATCGCCGCGATCCGTTCGGGGCTGGAGGTAACGTCGACCGGAACGGCAATAGCACCTGCCAACATTGCGGCTACCGCGCATTCGACAGCGACTGGCCCCTTGCGCAGGGCGATGGCTACACGGTCACCGGTACCGATGCCTGCCTGCCGGAAACTTTCATAACGCCGTGCAACGCCGCTCCAGAAAACGGCGCTGGAGAGGGTTTCTCCCTTGAAGTGCAGTGCCGGCTGTTCACCCGCGCCTCGCGCCTGCTCCAGCCAGCCCGACAGGAGGCTTGTCATCCGTCGCGGCTCATCTGCGAATAGATTGCGTTGAGCTGGACATGGCTGGTGCCGGAGGCGGACAGGAGTGCGCAGGCATCGTCCAGAGCGTCTGCCAGATCGAGTTCACCTGTCCAGGCAGCGCCCGCGACCAGCTGGCGCAATTGCATGGTGCAGGCCGCCAGGGTTTCGCTGACGATGAACTTGCTCATCGCCGGAAACATCAGCGCATCGTTGCCATTGTCGACTTCCCACGCGGAGCGCAGCATGAGCCAGCGCGCTGCTTCCATTCGCGCGCGTATCTCGGCAAGAGCGTGGCTGACAGCCTGTGGCTGCGTGCTTGCAGAAGCGCCAAGTCGCCTCTCCAGAAAGGCAGTGGCATTGCGCAGGTCGCGGTCCATCGCGCCCAGCGCCCCTGCCAGGATGCAACTGCGTTCCCAGCGCATCACGTCAAGCAGCAGTCCCATGCCCGCACCCTGCCTGCCAAGAATATTGGCGGAAGGCACACGGCAATTCTCAAGGACGATCTCGGCCGGGGCCGTATTTGCGAGGCCGCGCGGATTGTCGAGCGGGCGTGTCGAAAGCCCCGCCGTGTCCTTCGGGACAAGCACGATCGAGAAACCGAAGGGGGACGGTGTATCGGGGGTCGCCGCCAGCACGACAAAGATGTCCGCCACCGCTGCGTTGGTGACCAGCGCCTTGCGACCGTTCAGAACAAGCTCGTCACCATCCATGCGCAAGGTGGTCTGGCATCCGGCGAAGTCGGACCCGCCGCTCGGTTCGGTGAATGCGAGAGCGCCTGTTGCGCGGCCATTGGCAAGGCGCGCAAGCCATTCTCCGCGCTGTTCTTCGCTGCCATGATTGGCAATCGCCATGGCGCAACCGAACAGGTGCGCGCCCATGGCAAACAGCCAGCCACGGTCCACGCCGCCGCGTCCCAGCGCCTCGAACGCGAGGGCACTGTCTAGTGCGCCGCTACCGCCGCCGCCATGTTCTTCGGGAATGCAAAGCCCCAGCCAGCCCGCTTCGCCCCAGACGTTCCAGCAGGATCGCGAGGCCGGGTCCGGCTCATCGCTGCCCGCTCCCCGCGCGAATTCATGCGCTGCGTGGATCAGGACGCCTGCCCGTTCGGAAACCGTGAAATCCATGCTGTCCCTAGCGTGGTGAGAATGACAAGACTGACTGCGCTAACTTTCGCTATTCCAGCAGTTTCGTTCTTTTCGCAAGCGCGACGGACTTGAACGGTAGGGGCTATAGGGTAAACGCGCAGAACTAGTAGAGAAACCTATGGAAAGATGTGGGCCATGAAGTTCGTCAAGCTGGAAGCTGATATTCCGAATTGCTGCCGTATCGCGGCGAACATCCCGGATCTGGACGCAAAGAGCCACATCGCACGTCTGCCCATGGAGGCGGATAATTCGCACCTCGAGAACGCCCGTCGACATAAGTGGATGTTGCGTATGCCGGCGAAGGGTGATCTCCCTCTGCTGAAAGAGTGGCCCGAATTGCTCGATTTCCTGGATCGCTTTCCCGGCGAATGCGTGTTTGCGCACGTCGCCCAGATGAAGCCGGGCGCGGTTCTTGGCATTCATCGGGACGGATATGACCCGCAGGGCGCGCTGATGAAGAACCACGACCTGTTCAATTCCACCTTGCGCTTTCACATCCCCCTGCAAACCAGCGGCGCTGTTCACTTTTTCTCCGACGGTCTGCTCTACAACATGGGCGAAGGCGAATTGTGGATGATCGACAACATGAAGATGCACGCCGTCAAGAACGACGACGAGAGCCTTGATCGCTATCATCTGGTTTTCGACGTGCTCCCGAACGCCGAGACAATGGCCCTGCTCGACAATGCGGAAACCGGCTTGGGGCGCGCCGACCCGGCAGCCATTACTGCATATTGGCCCGAACAGGCGCACCTTGCAAAAGAGACAGCGTGAGCCCATTTGCTAAGGCTGCCTGCTCTGTCGCGCGCTAGGCATCGACAATAACCGAGCCGACGCAGGGCGGCATACCCGGTTACAGGTTCAATGCGATGGTACGGTCGGCCATTGCGCGGTGTTCGGCACGGTGGCTTACCAGCAGGATTGTCGGCCTCTCCGGCCAGGCCTTCAGACGCTGCAAAATCGACAAGCAACTTTCCTCGTCGAGCGCGCTCATCGCTTCGTCCAGGATTAGCAGGCGCGGTTTGACGAGAAGTCCACGCGCCAGGCAGATGCGCTGCCTCTCGCCCCCCGATAGCGCGAGCCCGCGTTCGCCAACGCGGGATTGAAGCCCTGCAGGGAAGCGATCGATAACACTTGTTGCCTCTGCCATCTCCAGTGCCGCGGCAATTGCAGCATCGTCGGCTTCCGGGTGAAACCAGATGATATTTTCGCGAAGCGTGGCATCGAACAGGAAAGGATCCTGCGGCAGGTAGGCGATCTGCCGCCGCCACGCTTCCCATTCGGCCGGTTCCGAAAGCACCTTGCCATCTGCCGACACCGTGCCCTTTTCCGGAGACAGGAGGCCGGTGACGATATCGAGAAAGGTGGTTTTTCCGCAGCCGGAAGGACCGGAAATGGCCACCATTTCACCAGGTGTTGCGCTGAACGAGAAGCCAGCGAGAACGTACGAGCCATGCTTGTAGCCGAAGGTAATCTCTTTTGCTGAAAGCGATGCGGCATCCTGCCAGTGCTCGCTGACGGCAGGCTTCATGCGCGAAATCGCCGTGCCGGGTGTCGCGGATTCCAGCGTTTTCGCCATGGCTTGCAGCGCTTTGTGGGCAGGCAGCATGTTGGCAACGGCCTGCGCAGAGACGAGCACCGCCTGCATCGGCGGCACGATACGCGCCATGAGCACAGTCGCCACGATGAGGCGCGCCGGATCAATCGAGAGGGCGAAGTAGCCCAATAGCAGCATTGCCACCACGGCACCCGCGGCGATCGACTGGAAAAGGGTGCGCATAGCCCCTTCCGAGGCAGTGAGGTCCACCTGCAATTCGCGGTTCTCGGCCATCGATCGCTCGAGCAGGATGGCAAAGCTTTCCTGCGCATCGTGCAATCGTGCCAACTTCTGGCCGCCCATGAAATTGGTCAGCACACCTTGGAGCTGGCGTCCCGTCCTGGTGGAATTGCGACCCAGCACCCCGGCTTTTCTGGCCAGCGGATAGCCGATGACAGTTGCAATGAGGGTAAGAAAACCGGCCACCAGCAGCATGGCGGGCGCGACATAACCTATGATGGCGACCTGCGTGACTATCATCGCGAACGGTGCGGCAGAGCGCAGCAACTGCTCGCTGCCCTTCGCCAGGCGGCCAGCGTCCTTGATGATATTGTGTTCTATGTCGGCGCGGCGATAATCGACAATTCTTTCCCACGGCGCCGTCGATATGTCGCGAAAGGCCCGGATCCGCAGCGTATCTGCGAATTCTAGACCAAGCCTCTTGAGGTACACGTCGCGCAGGCGCTGGATCGCCCCTCTCGCCACGATCAGCAGGAGAAATGCCAGCGAGAGTGCGATCGCCTGCGCCAATGGAGTCTCCAGCCCCGCTCCGGCCAGCAAGGCGATCATTTCGCGCCCGGCGCCGCTTTCTGCCTCTCCGATTACTAGGGCAAACACGGGGATAAGGGCCAGGATGCCGAGCGCGTCGAGCAGTGCGCCCACGGTTACAAGCGCGGCCGCTATCCAGATCCGCCGACCGGAAAACTGTCTGAGATCATGCCAGAAGCTGGAGAACTGTTGCATCGGACAGAGCCAATGGCAGCTAATCGGACGCCGCACAATCTGAAGTAGGTCCTGGCAGCACCGGCTTCGAGGGCCCTGAACAGCAACCGCTGGAGATCGACGAGGTGGTGAAAGGCCGAGAGTGCGCTTGCCCACCCAGATAACCTTGGGGCATGTCACGCAGGACACGCATGGGAAGGGCGAGAATTGGCCGCGCAACCGACAAGTGACCGACTTCTGGCAGCTGCCGAACACATTCTTGTGGAGCGCGGTGTTACCGGACTTTCCGTGCGCAAGGTGGGCGATAAGGCGGGCGTCAATCCCACGCTCGTCACCTATCATTTCAAGACTATCGAGAACATGCTGGGGGAACTGGCGACACGCAATCTCGCCCCGATACTGTCAGCGTGGGACGGTATCGAAAAAGGGCAGGATCTCGACATCATACTTCGCACGTGGCTGCTGCCGATGCAGGCACCTGCCTGCTTCACTGAAAATGGCCGTGCACTTGTCGTGCTGGACGAGATTGCCGCTCATGGCGAAGGCCTGCCACGCCGCCGAGTGATCGAGGCGATGGAGAGTTTCGTTGCCCGCCTGCGAGAGGCCGTGCAGCCGCATTGCCAGCACCTCTCGGTCGATGAATTACGCGCGCGGTTACGCTTCATTTCGGGTGCAGTCCTCGGTCCTCCGCCGCGCAGGCATGGCGGAGCGAAATTGCCTGGCGGCCGGGCCGTGGACGATCCGGAATACCTCCTCGCTTTCGCCCGCGCCGCGCTGGCTGGACAGGGGGTGGAGAGTTGATTTATACACTCGTATGAATCGCGACTGGGAGCGGACGGGGAAATGACAACACCACCGGGGATTGATGCGGCGACATTCGCCGATGGCCTTGCCGCCATGCGTAGCGCCGTGGGCGATGAATGGGTGTTCGACCAGCCGGCCGATCTCAACACCTATCGCGACTTCTATTCGGTGCTCTGGGGGGAGCCGGAGGAGAAGGTCGCCAGCGCTGCCGTCGCGCCCGCCAGCGTCGAGGAAGTGCAGGCCGTGGTGCGCGCGGCGAACGAGCGCAGCATCCCGATCTATCCCATCTCGACAGGTCGCAACCTTGGCTACGGCGGCTCCGCGCCCGTCCTCAGCGGCAGCGTCGTGGTAGACCTGAAGCGCATGGACCGCATCATCGAGGTGAACGAGGACAACTGCTCGGCCCTTGTCGAGCCGGGCGTCTCGTTCTTCGACATGTATCGCCACCTGCGCGAGAGCGGCTCCAAGCTGATGATGAGCGTTCCCGATCCCGGCTGGGGCTCCTTGGTCGGCAACGCGCTCGACAGCGGCGGCGGCTATACCGTTGCGGGCTATCGCGGCCACTTCGAGGCGGTGTGCGGTATCGAGGCCGTGATGGCCGACGGCGAAGTGCTGCGCACCGGCATGGGTGCGCTTCCCGGCAGCGAGACATGGCAGCAATATCGCATGGGGCTGGGGCCATGCCTTGATGGCATGTTCCGCCAGTCGACGCTGGGCGTCGTTACCAAGATGGGGTTCTGGATGTTCCCCACGCCCGAGGCATGGCTCTCGGGCAGCGTCAGCGTGATGCGCTACGAAGACCTCGACGAACTGGTCCGCATCGCCAACGAGCTGGAATACGGCAACCTGTTCAACGGGATGCCGGGCTTCAGCAGCCCTGTACTGACGCAGGAAAATCCCATCGCAATGACGATGATCCCGGAACCCGAAGTGATGAACCGAATGGTTCAGGACAGCGGCATTCCGGCTTGGTCCTTCTCGCCTAATTTCTATGGGCCGGAGCGCGTGATCCGCGAACAATGGGCCTATGTGAAGTCGCGCTTCGAACACATACCCGGCGTCCAGTTTGCAGAGACCGGCTACGTCGACTTGCCGCTCTCGCCGGAGGACATGGAGCGCATCCACAAGCCGCGCTTTGGCATCCCCTCGCTGGAAATCTTCACCGTCGGTTCTCGCGGCTACGGCAATTTCAACCCCAGCGACGGGCACATCTGGTTCAGCGCCGTGATCCCGCGTTCCGGGCAAGGCATTATCGAGGCGAACCGCGTGATGCGTTCCGAATGCGAGCGGCTTGGCCTCGATCTCTTCATGTTTGCGCCTGCCGTCACCTGCTGGACGCGCAGCTTCGTGCTGTTCGCTGCTGTTCCGGTCTACAAGGACGAGCGAAACGAACACCTGCGCGATGCCGTGCGCGAGATCATCAAGACCTGCGCCGATCACGGCTGGGGTGAATATCGCTGCCCGCCCGCCTTCATGGACGATGTGATGGCCGCCTACAGCTTCGGCGACCACAAGCTGCGCCGCGTGAACGAGCAGATCAAGGATGCGCTCGACCCCAAAGGCATTATCTCGGCGGGCCGCTATGGGGTGTGGCCGGAGAGGCACCGCCACATGCGCCGCACGGGAGATGAGACATGAAGATCGCGATAGCCGCTGTCACTGTGCTGGCGCTTGGTGTGGGTGTCGCCACCGCGCAGGAGGCCGCCCGCACCGGCCCCGTCGCGCCCGAACTGGAAGAGGGCAAGGCCGTCTACGCCCATTGGTGCGCGCCGTGCCATGCGAACTCGATGGGGCTGGCGGGCACCAACAGCCTGACGATCAAGTACCAGGGCACCGACATTTCCGGCGTGTTGGAAGACCGCACGGACCTGACCGCGCCCGTCATCAGCTATTTCGTTCGCAATGGCGTTGCATGGATGCCGCCCTTCCGCCGCACAGAGATTTCCGACGCGGACCTCGCGGCGCTGTCCGCATACCTTACCGCTCCGCTGGAAGATCGCGGCGCGCACACGCCGCTGCTGGCGGACGAGATGGCCGAGATGGAGGCTGCACGATGACTGGTTTTTCCGGGATTTCACGGCGCGAAATGCTCAAGTGGGGCGCAGTCGTTCCCGCACTCGGCACCGGCTGGCACGGCGCTTTCGCTGCTGCGCCGCAAGGGCTCGATGCGATGCTCGTCGACACCCGCTTTCCCGGCGCACTGGACGTTGCCGACGCGCCCGTTCCGGTGCTGCGCTTTGCGGGCGATGTGACGAACGTGTGGTACGACCAGCTCGATGCGCGCTGGCGTCAGAAAGGCTTCGTGCTGGGCGGCATCACAGGTTCGGACGCGCTGTTCGTGCTCGAAACGCTTGCGACACATCAGGGCCGCCGCGTGGTCTCTCGCATGGCGCTGGACCTGCCACGCGTGAACGATGTCGAGGCGGTTCGCTGGATCATCGCCCCGCATCACCCGAGCGTCGCCAAGTGAGCATTCTTCCCCCCGACATGAACGAGGCCGGCTTTGCTGCCTTCCTGAATGACCTGCGCGGTGCTGTTGGTGAAGAGTGGGTCTGGTCGTCCGACAGCGACATGTTCCCCTACCGCGATGCCTTCTCGCCGGTATGGAACACGCCCGAGGAGATTCAGGCGAGCAGCGCCGTCGCGCCTGCAGACGTCGAACAGGTTCAGGAAGTGGTGCGCATCGCGAAGCGCCACCGTGTGCCGCTGCACCCGATCTCGACGGGCAAGAATTTCGGCTACGGCGGCGCCTCGCCAAACGTGCAGGGCAGCGCGGTGCTGGACCTGAAGCGGCTGGACCGCGTGATCGAGGTGAACGAAGAGAGGAATTACTGCCTCGTCGAGCCGGGCGTTTCCTATTTCGATCTCTACCGCCACATCCAGGAACGCGGCCTGAAGGTCATTATCGACTGCCCCGATCCCGGCTGGGGATCGCCCGTCGGCAATGCGCTCGACCGGGGAGTGGGCTACACCATGCCGCAGTTTCGTGATCACTTCGGCGCGCATTGCGGCATGGAAGTCGTTCTGCCCGATGGCGAACTGATGCGCACCGGCATGGGGGCGATGCCGGGCGCGGACAGCTGGCAGGAATATCCCTACGGCTTCGGACCGGACCCGTCTGGCCTGTTCGCACAGGGCAACTTCGGCGTCGTCACCAAGATGGGCTTCCGTCTGATGCCGCAGCCCGAATACTATCGCACCGGCCTGATCCGCGTGCCGAGGCGGCGCGATCTCATCAAGCTGGTGCAACACGTCAACTACCTGTCGGACAGCGGCATGGTGAGCGAAGTGCGCTTCGCCAGCCCGCTCTCGGCGCTGCTGGGCAATCCCGAATTCGCGGCTCTCGCGACGAAGATGGGCGGGCCCTCGGACGCCGAAATGGATGCCGCCGCCTCGGCTGCAGGCCTGCATTCATGGGCAATCGACCTGCAATTCCTCGGCCCTGAGGCAGCGACGCTGGCCCAATGGGAATATGCCAAGGACCGCATCCTCTCCGATATTCCGGGAGCGGAGGCGCTGGATGGAGACCATTTTGCGCTGCCCGCGACCGAGCAGCAGCTGGAAAACGACACGCAGCCCTATCCAACGGCCATCCGCCGCAAGGGCGCGCTGGGCATCCCATCGCTCGGCATCTGGGAAATCGTGCGCGACGATGGACACGTCGGCTTCTTCCCCGTGCTTCCGCGCGATGGGGAGGCGATTTTCGAGATGCAGCGCGTGCTGGGTGATGCGCAGCGGCAGTATCCGCTGCCGCCCTATTTCAGCGCCGTTACCGCGCCGCTTTTCTGGCATTCGAACACTTTCCAGATGGTCTTTGCGCCGAGCATCAAGCGCGATGACACGGAGCACAATGCGATGGTCCACCGCGCGATGAAGCACATGGTTGCCGTCGCCGCAGAACATGGCTGGGGCGATTATCGCGCAGCGCCGATCTACCAGGACGACGTTGCGGCAACCTACAGCTTCAACGGCGGATCGCTGCGCAAATTCCTTGAGGCGATGAAGGACGCAGTCGATCCCGATGGCATCATCGCACCGGGACGCGGTGGCGTGTGGCCGGAAAGGTTCCGTCGATGAAGCTGTTGCTCGCCTCCGTTGCTCTCGGTGCAGCCGTTTCGCTTTCGGTCAGCGCGCAGGGCGAAGATCCGCAAGTCGCGCACGGACGGCAGGTGTTTGAGCGCCAGTGCGCACCGTGCCACGGCCGCGGGCCGGGTGATGACCGTTCTGAAATGCTCCCCGGCACCGCTGCTCTTGCAGAGAAGTACGAAGGCCGTCTGCCGCCTGCGCTGGAGGACCGCAGCGGCCTGACCGCGCCGGTTATCACGCTTTTCGTTCGGCGCGGATCAGGCGCGATGCCCTTTTTCCGCAAGGCAGAACTCAGCGATGCCGATATCGATGCGATCGCCGCCTACCTAGCGGAGAGTTCCGCCGAATAGCGGTATCTCCTGTCATACAGGCGGCACAATTTGCGCTACTAGGGTGTGAAACGATTCGGATTAACTCGAAGGGTTCGCACCAGCATGATCATACAGGACCGCCGCCGCTTTCTCAGCCTTACGGGCACCGCCTTTGCCGGGATCTATCTCAGCGCCTGTGCGCCGCGTCAGGGAATGATGGCGAGAAGCGTGAGCGCAGCCACGCGCGTCGGCCCGCTGGTGCCGGATCCCGCAGGCGTTCTCGACCTGCCGGAAGGCTTTTCCTACCGCGTCGTCTCGCGTCTCGGCGATGCGATGGACGACGGCGGTACGGTGCCTGATGCCGCAGACGGCATGGGCTGTTTCGACATCGGCAATGGCAAGCTGGCGCTGGTTCGCAATCACGAACTCTCGCCCGACAAGGACAGCGGCGGAGCGAGCGGCCCGGCCTACGATACCGTCGCGCGTTCGCTCGTCCCGCTGCCCGGCGGCACGACCACCATCGTGCTCGATGCCGGGACGCTGGAAGTCGAACGCCAGTACCGCAGTCTTGCCGGAACGATCCGCAATTGTGCTGGCGGCATTACCCCGTGGGGAAGTTGGCTGACCTGCGAGGAAAACACCTCGCGCGCCGATGGCCGTATCAATCGCGATCACGGCTATGTCTTCGAAGTGCCCGCCGATGCAGGCGAGCAGGTCACACCCGTGCCGCTGAGGGCCATGGGCCGCTTCAATCACGAGGCAGCCTGCGTCGATCCGGCCACGGGCATTGTCTATATGACCGAGGATCGCGGGGACTCTCTGCTTTACCGCTTCCTGCCTACCCGTCCGGGCGATCTTGAGCAGGGCGGCACTTTGCAGGCGCTGGTGCTGGAAGGCGTGACCGACACCAGCAACCGCGAGAGCGTTTCGATGCAGGTCGGCGTGCCGGTGCGTGGCACATGGATCACGCTCGACAACGTTGAAGCGCCCGAGGACGATCTGCGCACCCGCGGCGCGGCTATGGGTGCTGCCACTTTCGTTCGTGGTGAAGGCATCTGGATGGGCGATGGCGAGATGTATTTCACCGCCACCGGAGGCGGGGCTGCTGGCGAAGGGCAGATCTTCCGCCTGCGTCCGGAAATCCACGGCGCGGACATGCTCGACCTGTTCTACGAAAGCCCGACCGATTCCGAATATAGCTTTGGCGACAACCTGTGCGTCTCGCCCTTCGGCGACCTGATTGTCTGCGAAGACCAGTACGGCGCCACGGTCGATAACTACCTTCGTGGCATTACAGCGGCGGGCGAGGCTTACCCCTTCGGCCACCTGCGCCTGCAGACGGAAACGGCAGGTGCGTGCTTCTCTCCTGACGGGCGCACGATGTTCCTCAACGTCTACAGCCCGGCAATGACGCTGGCGATCACCGGACCTTGGCCCACGGCCTGATGGCGCGCCACTCGATCCTGTTCGTCTGCCTCGGCAATATTTGCCGCTCGCCCATGGCTGAGGGTGCGATGATGGAGGTAGCGCAGCGCGCCGGACTGCCGGTCGAAATCGACAGTGCGGGAACGGGCGCATGGCACGTCGGCAATCCGCCTGACCCGCGCGCCATGGCAACTGCGCGGCAGAACGGTGTCGACATATCGCACCTGCGCGCCCGGCAGGTGAGCCACGAGGATTTCACGCGCTTCACCCATATCTTCGCGCTAGATGAAGAAAACCTGCGCAACTTGCAGCGCATGATGCCGAGCCACGCGACGGCTGAACTCGCCCTGCTTCTGGATGCCATTCCGGGCCGCGAAGGGGAGCCGGTGGCCGATCCCTATTACGGCGGGCCGGAAGGTTTCGACCAGACCTGGAGCGATGTGACTGCGGCGGCGGAAGCACTGGTCGCGCGGCTATCGTGAACCTTGCCCACGCCATCGAGGCGGTGCTGGGCGAAGCCGTTCTGGACGTTCAGCAACTTCCCGGCGGCGACCTTGGCGGAGCGGCCCGTATCGTTCTGGCGGATGGTCGCGCTGTCGTAGCAAAGCAGGGGCACCTGGTCGCCCGAGAAGGGGCCATGTTGCGGGCAATTGCCGCGACGGGCGCGCCTGCACCGCAAGTGCTTCACTGCGATGGCGAACTGCTGGTCATGTCATTCGTGGAAGCAGACGGTCGAGCAGGCTGGAGCAGCCTTGCAGAGGCGTTGCATGACCTCCACGCACCGCAGGACCGCAGCTACGGTTGGGTCGCAGATTACGCTTTCGGCAGCGTCACTATCGCGAATGGGGCGATGGAAAGCTGGCCGCGGTTCTGGGCCGAGCGGCGCCTGCTACCGTTTTGCAATGCAGTCGAACCATCGCTGGCCGCGCGGATCGAAGCACTCGCCGTGCGTCTTCCAGACCTGCTGCCAGAAACCCCGCCAGCCGCGCTGCTGCATGGTGATCTGTGGGGCGGCAACGTGCTGTTCCACCAAGAAGAGCTTGCCGCGCTGATCGACCCTGCCTGCTACTACGGCGACCGCGAGGTGGACTTCGCCATGTTGCAGGTGTTTGACCGCCCGCCCGAAAGCCTATTCATCGCAAGCGATCTGGCGGCCGGATGGCGCGAACGGGTGCCTGCCTACCAGCTGTGGCCGATGCTCGTGCACCTGCACCTTTTCGGCGACAGTTACAGGAGGCGGGTTGAAAGCCTGCTGAGCGCCTGCGGAGCGTAACCGGTCAGGCGGTCGGGAAGGGCGTCCATTCCTCGCTTTCGGGCAGGGGTGCGAAGATTTCATCCAGCATTTCCTTGGTGACGCCTTCGGGCGTTGCGGGATTCCAGCTGGGCGAATTGTCCTTGTCCACCAGCACGGCGCGCACGCCCTCGGCAAAGTCGGGACGCATGATCATGCGAGCGGCGATGCGGTATTCCATCGCCATGTTGGCGGCGAAATCCTTGCAGTCGGCGTTTTCCTCGAACTGGCGAAGAGCGACCTTGCTGGTGGTGGGGCATTTGGACTGGACGGCTGCCAGTTCCTTTGTAGCCCAGTCGCTATCGTCCGCTTCCAGCGCGGCGATGATGCCTTCCAGCGTTTCAGGCGCAAAGAACTTGTCGACCTTGTGACGGTTGCCTTCCAGCCGCGCCATGGGGGCGACAGCGGAGTATTCGTGCAGGATGTCTTCAACCTTGCCCGGTTCGGCGACGAGGTGGGCCTTCACTTCGGCAAGCTTTTCGCTTTCGATGTAATGAGTGGCGAGTCCCGCCCAGAGGCATTCCGCACCGTCCAGACGCGCACCGGTAAGTGCCAGGAACTTGCCCGTTTGCCCGCGCAGGCGGGGCAGGTAGTGCCCCGCACCCACATCGGGGAAGAGACCGATGGCGCCTTCGGGCATGGCGAACTTCGTGTTCTCTGTCGCCACGCGGTATTTCGCCGGCTGGCTGATACCCACGCCGCCGCCCATCGTCACGCCGTCCATGAAAGCGACGACCGGCTTGGGGTAGGTGAACAGCAGATGGTTCAGGCGATACTCTGTATGGAAGAACTGGCGGCCGCGCACGCCGTCGTCCTCGGTCGCCGAATTGCGCAGCAGCGCCACGTCACCGCCCGAGCAGAAACCGCGCCCTTCTGCATGATCCAGCATCACCAGCTCGACTGCCTCGTCTTCACGCCAGCCAAGCAGGGCAAGGCCCATGGCCTCGCACATTTCCAGCGTCAGGGCATGGATCGCCTTGGGGCGATTGAGAGAGATATGCGCAACGCTACCGTGCGTGTGCAGGTTGAGAAGGTCGGTCATTAAAATCCTTAGTCCTTGAGCAGGTCGCGGCCCACGATCATGCGCATCACCTGGTTGGTTCCTTCCAGGATCGAATGCACGCGCAGGTCGCGCCAGAAACGCTCAATCGGGTAATCTTTGAGGTAGCCGTAGCCGCCCAGCAGCTGCAGCGCGTTGTTCACCACGTTGCTGCCGCTGTCGGTGGCAAGTCGCTTTGCCATGGCGGAAAAGCGCGTCTTGTCGGGCGCGTTGTCCGTTACCTTGGCTGCGGCGAGATAGAGAAGGGCGCGAGCGGCTTCGAGTTCGGTGGCCATGTCGGCCAGCATGAACTGGGTGTTCTGGAAATCGGCCACGCTCTGGCCGAATTGCTGGCGGTCCTTCGTGTAGGCGATCGCTTCGTCAAGGCAGCGCTGCGCGCCGCCGAGAGAGCATGCGCCGATATTGAGGCGCCCCCCGTCGAGGCCGGCCATTGCGAAGCGGAAGCCGTCGCCTTCCTCGCCAACGCGATTTGCGACGGGCACTCGCGCATCCTCGAAAATCAGCTGCGCGGTGGGGCTGGCGTTCCAGCCCAGCTTCTTCTCCGGCGCGCCGAAGCTGACGCCGGGCGTATCCTTGTCGACGACCACGCAGGAGATGCCGCGCGTCTTGTGCTCGCCAGTACGCACCATCACGACATAGACATCGTTCACGCCGCTGCCGGAGATGAACTGCTTGGTGCCGTTCAGCACGTAATGATCGCCGTCCAGCTTTGCCGTGGTTTTCAGCGCCGCAGCGTCGGAGCCGGAGGACGGCTCTGTCAGCGCGTAGCTGGCGATCTTTTCCATCGTCACGAGATCGGGGAGGTAGCGTTCCTTCAGATCATCGCTTCCGAACGTGTCGATCATCCATGCCGACATGTTGTGAATCGAGATGAAGGCGCTGGTGGCCGGACAGCCATAGGCCATTGCTTCCATGATCAATGCGGCTTCCAGACGGCCGAGCGCAATGCCGCCCGACTCTTCCGAAACGTAGATCGCGCCGAAGCCGAGTTCGCCGGTCTGCTTGATCACATCCTTGGGGAAGTGGTGCTTCTCGTCCCACTCGCCTGCGTAGGGCGTGATGTTGTCCGCAGTGAAGCGCTGCGCCATTTCCTGAATGGCGATCTGGTCTTCGGTGAGCTGGAACTGTCCGGTCATGCGTGTCTCCCTGCACGGTCATGGTGCATGGCACGCCAATGTCAAAAGGCGCGTTGCGGGGCAACCGGTCTCTCGTGAAACTTTCCGCTTGTCGGTGAGCGGTTTAGTCCTCGAAACTTTCCGGCGCCATCGGTTCGGGCGCGAATCCGCCGCTCTCTGGCGGAGTCGGATCGAAACCCGAAGTGTCATCAATGGGATCGGTGGAGAAACCCTGGGCATCGTCGATGAAGATTTCAGGTTCTGCGTCGACTACCAATTCCTCGCCAGGGTCCTCGTCCTCGAAACCTTGCGTGGTTGCAGCGGGACCGGGCGTGCTGGCTGTGCGGCTGGCGCGCGGCGCGGGATCGCCGATGGTGACTTCACCGCCCACCGGCTGGCGCTCCTCGACCGCCTGCTGGCGGCTTTCAAGATCATCTCCGCAACCAGCGAGCAGGGCCAGCGCGGCCATGCCACAGGCTGCGCGAGCCATTACTGCAGGCTTCCGATCACGGCTTCGGCTTCGATCTCGCATTTCCATTCCGGGTTGTAGAGCGCATTGATGCCGACCAGGGTTCCCGTGGGCCGGGCATGGCCGACAGCGCGGGTGAAGGCGGCGGTTACCGCGTCAGCATCGGCCATATCCGTTACGAACATGCGAACGCGCACCACGTCGCCCGAATGGCCGCCAAGCTGGCCAATGTAGTCGAGGATCTGTTCGAAGCAGCGATCCGCCTGCCTTCCGGCGTCGGGGCTGACGGTGCCGTCTTCCTCCACGCCGACGTTGCCCGAGACGATAATGCGGTCACCGACGCGGACTGCGCGAGTGAAACCGGTGGCTTCCTCGAATGGGCTGAGCGGGGCGATGCGTTGGCGTCCGTCATTGGGTTCAGCCACAGGCGATCCTTTCGATAATCATGTCGTCGTCATAGGTGACGGTTAGCCGGTCAGGGCGAAAATCCATGGTGACGGCGGTGCGCGGCGGCACCCAGCGAAGGGTCTGCGCGCCGGTCAGTTCGAGCAGTTCGGCACCTGTGGCAGAAGTGGCCTCTGACCCGAGCATGCCCTGCGCCAGCTCGGCATCGCAGCTGCCTTCCGGATCTCGGACATTGGGGCTGCCGTCCTCGTCAAACGGTGGCGGCGTGGTCGCGCAGGCGGCAAGCGAGAGCATGGCTAGAGGCAGGAGGGTTCTGATCATGCGCGCTATTCTAGCGCCAAGTCTTTCTGCGCGCTAGGAGGCCGCTACAAAGGAGAGATTCATATGGCAGGCTTGTGGTTCGAGGAATTCGAGGTGGGGCAGGTGTTCCAGCACCCGCTGCGGCGCACGGTTACGGAGACCGACAACCTGCTGTTCTCCACCATGACGCACAATCCCGCGGCTCTGCATCTCGATGCGGAGTACATGAAGGGCACCGACTATGGCCGGATCCTCGTCAATTCCTGCTTCACCCTGAGCCTGATGGTGGGGGTGAGCGTGAACGACACCACGCAAGGCACGGCCGTTGCGAACCTCGGCTGGGACGAAGTGCGTTTTCCAGCGCCGGTCTTTATCGGCGACACCTTGCGGATCGAGACCGAGGTGATTGACAAGCGTCAAAGCAAGTCGCGTCCAAAACAGGGCATAGTCAATCTCGTCCATCGCGCCTATAACCAGGACGACGTGTTGGTGGCGAGTTGCAAGCGCACCACCCTGCAGCACATGCGGCCCGAGAGCTAGGCGCCGAAAAGAATAGATACGGAGAGAGATACCATGGCCCTGAAGTGCGAACCCATCCTGCCGAACTTTGGCGCGATCTGTTCCGGGCTGGACCTGACGAAGGAACTCAGCGCGGACGAAGTCAAGCAGGTCACCGATGCGATGGACAGGTACGGCGTCACCATCTGGCGCGATACCGGCATGACCGACGAGGACCACGTGAACTTCAGCCGTAATTTCGGCTATCTCGAACGCGTACCCAAGCGCCCCGAGGGCCAGAAGACCCGCCTGCCCTATCGCGAACTGTTCGACGCATCGAACCTCAACATGGAAGGCGAGATCACTACCGACCCCGCTGCCGTGGAATACCGCAAGGGCGACCGCCTGTGGCATACCGACAGCGCCTTCCTCGAGAAGCGTACAAGCTATTCGATCCTGCTCGCCCACGAAGTGCCGCCCGCCGGCGCCGGCGGAGAGACGTGGTTCGCCGATGCGCGCACCGCCTATGAAGACCTGCCGCAGGAAACCAAGGACCTGATCGAGGACAAGGTCGGCGTGAATTCACTGTGGTGGAGCCGTAAGAAGGCGGGCGCCGAGATCGACGAGGCGGAAATCTACGAACGCCCTGTAGCCAAGCACCCGATCGTCCACACCCACGCAGGATCGGGCCGCAAGAGCCTGTTCATCGCTGCGCACACCATGGACATCGAAGGCATGGACAAGGCCGAGGGCCGCCAGCTGATCGAGGACCTGATCGCACACACCACGCAGCCCAAGTACACCATCAGCCATTCCTGGCAGGTGGGCGACATGGTGATCTGGGACAATCTTGCCACGATGCACCGCGGCGGCGAGTACGACTATACCGCCCACAAGCGCGACATGCGCCGCACAACCGTGCGCGAGGGCACCGAACCGCACCTGATGGAAACGGGCGACGATCCCTATACCGCACTCTTCGCGAAAAGCCCCAAGAGCGTTGACATCAATTCCGCGCGCGACGCCGGCCGGTAGAAGCCGGATCAAATCTGGCAAAGAAAAAGCCCGGCTCTCCGCAGTGGAGAGCCGGGCTTTTCTGTTTTGGTCCTGATCGCGGCGATCAGAAGATGCGGCAGGCCGTTTGCGCAGGGGCGGCCAGCAGTTCTTCCAGCTCATCGTCCAGCTTCAGCAGGGTCAGCGAGCAGCCGGCCATTTCGATGGCGGTGCAATATTCGCCGACGTAGTTACGTGCGACGGTCAGGCCGGTTTCCTCGGCCAGCTTGGCGGCTTCTGCATAGACCAGGTACAGCTCGGCGGGCGGGGTGCCGCCAAGGCCGTTCACCATCATGGCAACGCGGTCGCCGGAGTTGAACGGCAGATCGCTCTGCACGGCGTCGTAGAGGATCTTGGTGATCTCGGACGCGCTCTTCATCTTGGTGCGTTCGCGGCCCGGTTCGCCGTGGATGCCGACGCCCACTTCCATTTCATCGTCGCCGATGTCGAAGATGGGGTCACCCTTGGCAGGCGGGATGCAGCTGGTGAGGGCAACGCCCATGGAGCGCACGTTGTTGTTCACCTTCTCGGCCACGGCATAGACCGCATCGAGATCGGCACCGGCTTCTGCGGCGGCGCCGCAAGCCTTCATCACGAAGAAGTTACCGGCCACGCCGCGACGGCCCACGGTGTAGAGGCTGTCCTGCACGGCAACGTCATCGTTGATGTGGAACTGCTTGACCTTGATGCCTTCGGCTTCGGCCAGTTCGGTGGCCATGTCCCAGGCCATGCGGTCGCCCTGGTAGTTGTTCACCAGCACCAGCACACCGGCATCGGTGGCGACGGACTTGATGGTTTCGTAGCAAGCATCCACCGGCGGAGCGGCGAAGACCGGGCCCTGGCAGGCGGCGGTCAGCATGCCGGGGCCGACTGCCATGACGTGAGCGGGTTCGTGGCCCGAGCCCGAACCCTGCACGATGGCAACCTTCGAGGCATCGACGTTCTTGCGCTTGATCAGCTGGTGCTCAGGCATGGCTTCCAGCAGATCGGGGTTGGCGGCAATCACACCGGCCATGAATTCGGGAACGAAGTTCTCCGGATTATTGACGAATTTCTTCATGTTCCATTCCTCTCAATCGTGAAATTTGTTTTAATTACAGTTCCTTGACGCTGGACACCTGCAGCTCGCGGGCATTCGGCGTGTAGTCGACGCCGTAAGCCTTGCACCAGTCGCGCAGGATCGTGGCGATGCCAACGATGCCGGGATCGGGCGTGTCGGCGCTGCGCTGGCCCACCTGGCTGGCGCGGCCGCGATGGGCGATAGAGCTGCGCGTTTCGTCGATGGCCTTGTCGGCCTCTGCAGTGATAGCGGCAAGCACGGCACCAAGGTCGCTGCCGTCCATTTCCTGCATCTTGTCGTGGATCGGCCAGAGCGCGTCGAGCAGGGTCTTGTCGCCGCGTTTTGCACCGCCGCGGGCGACGATGCCCTCGATAGCGGAGCCGAGCATGTCGACGAGGTTCTGGTAGGTCAGTTCCTCCAGTCCCTTGGCCACCATGCCAGCGCGCATGAAGCCGGTGCCCCAGATCGGGCCGGACGAACCGCCCACGTGCTTGGAACAGATCATCGAGATCTTCAGCAGCATGGCGCCCACGGCGCTCTTGTCGAGTTCGGGAAGGTCCTTCTTGATGACCTTGAAGCCGGTGGCCAGCGAGGTGCCGAAGTCACCGTCTCCGGCCAGGCCGTCGAGATCGGAAAAGTACTTCTCATTGGCGATCACCGTATCGCAGGTGATGTCGATGGTCTTCTCGACCTGATCGATTGAAATAGTCGACATTTATCTCTCCCTCTGGCGCTGGCTTATGCGGTCAGCGCGGACAGGTCTGCAAGTGTGATTTCGGGGTTGGGCGCATCGCCCAGTTCAGGCACCACGCGCGCGGCCTCGGTGAAGTCCTCGTCCACGGTATAGGTGCTGGTGGTGATGAGCGTGGGATAGCCAGCGCCGGTGGATGCGAGCAGGCCGTTGCGGCTGTCCTCGATCACCACGCATTCCTTCGGATCGAGGCCGAGCGACTTGGTCGCCAGCTCGTAGATTTCCGGATCGGGCTTCTTCTTGCTCACCACGTCGCCCGCATGGACGAATTCGAATGCGGCCTTGCGCTCTGCTCCGAACAAGTCGAGCACCGCGTCGATGAACTTGGGGTTCGAGGTGGTGCACACACCAAGCCGAACGCCATTCGCCATGGCCTCGTCAACGATGCGCAGCACGCCGGGGCGCACGGGCAGGTCCTTGACGATTTCGGAGACCTGAGCGGTCTTGTACTTGTGCAGGGCGGCAATCAGTTCCGCCTTGCCGCCGTACTCGGCCACCTTGTCTTCCGGCCAGCCAGCTTCGTCGAAGTAGGCCGTCATGCGTTCCTTGCCGCCGGCAACCAGCAGCATCTTGGCGTAGAAATCGACGCTCCATTCAGCGTCGATCCCGAAGTGTTCGAAGGCCTGGTTGAAGCCGACCCGGTGCGCGTCACGCTCGGTATCGACCAGCACGCCGTCGCAATCGAAAATGATCGCCTTCACCATCAGGCGGTCTCTTTCATCGATGCGAGGAAGGCGCTGCCTTGGCCCTTGCCGCCGAACTTCTCGATGAAGCCGGAGAACAGGTCCTTGCAGGCCTGGTACTGGGCGTCGATCACGCGCAGCGGCTCGTAATCGTCGGGGTTGGCCTTGCGGTATGCCTCGAAGCTTTCGACGAAGACGTGCTTCAGATTGGTGGAGATGTTGACCTTGGCCGAACCGCGAGCGATGGCCTTGGCGAAAGTCTCGTCCGAAAGGCCGGTGCCGCCATGCAGCGCCATGGGCGTGCCGGTGGCCTTGTTGATCGCCTCGATACGGTCGAAGTCGACCTTGGGCTCACCTTTGTAGAAACCGTGGGCCGTGCCGACGGCGCAGGCGAAGGCGGACAGGTCCAGCGCATCGCAGAAGGTCTTGGCGTCCGCCGGATCGGTAAGGACGGAGTCCTCTTCGGCCACGACCATATCGTCTTCCACGCCCATTATCTGGCCAAGCTCGGCTTCCATGCCAACGCCGTACTTCTCGGCGATGTCACGCACCTTCTTCGACATTTCGAGATTTTCGTCGAACGGGAATTCGGAGGCGTCGATCATGATCGAGGTCCAGCCGGTTGCCGCGCACTTCTCGATCATTTCCAGGTTCTTGCAGTGATCGAGGTGCAGCACCACCGGAACCGGCGAGTTCTCCGCACAGGTCCGCACCCAGCTGACGATTTCTTCGTGGCTGTAATAGTCGATGGTCTTGGATGAGGTCTGGCAGATGACCGGAGCATTCAACTCCTCTGCTGCCTTCACCATCGCCTTGGTGGTGTTGTAATCGACGAGATTGAACGCTGCGACGGCATAGCCATTGTCCATGGCGTGGCGCAGCAAGGGCTTCATATTTACAAGTGGCATGATCGTGCTCCCTACGAATAGCCGCTTCGGAAAAGGCGTGCCGGTGATTGTGTCCGGCACTCTCGAATCAGGTCCATAGCGACTGAAACGGCGGCAAACCACCCGTCTTTGGGGTTTCAAACCCAGTTGAGATTGAAAAAGTCCGAAATTGGCGCTGCGACAGGAGGCACTCGCTTCCATATGCGGGCAGACTTGTGAAAATCCGCGCGCCGACAATTGCGCATTTGTGTTGACCGGGCGCGAACGCCCGTGGCAATTGCCGCGCGCCTAGCGGGTGTAGCTCAATGGTAGAGCAGCAGCTTCCCAAGCTGTTGGAAACTGCAGCATTGCGCCGATTAATCTGTAAAACGGCTTCGAAATCTGTGTAATGAAATCAGACCCTTACTGAATAGATGTAAAATTTGTTCAACCGGACTGATTGACTTGGCTTCAACAAGTGAGTGACTGGGTAATTGCCTGCGCCGCGCTGAGCTTGCTTGCTAGCTCTTATGACCCAAGTCCCAGACCAAGGGCAGATGACGCAGCGAAAGTGGCGCCGGGAAAATGGTCGTGTCGGCTCCGGGCTTGATCCGGAATTCGGGAATACGTTTGAACCATTCGTCCAGCAGGATGCGCAGCTCTCGCCGAGCAAGCGGTGCGCCCATGCAAAGGTGGATGCCGGAAATGAAGGTCAGGTGCCGGTTTGGGCTGCGTGCCGGGTCGAAAGCGCGCGGATTGTCGAACCGACCGGGCTCGAAATTGGCGACTACGTTCATGCCCATCACCGTCTCGCCCTTCTTGATCTGCATCCCGTGCCACTTGAAGTCTTTGGTGGCGCGGCGTCCGATCGAGAATAGCGGCTGGGTGCGCAGAAATTCCTCCACTGCGCTCTGGTAGAGTTCGGGGTTACTGCGCAACTGGTGCTGGATTTCCGGCTGCAGTGCCATGCGGCGGAACATGTGGCTGATGCTGGCAGCTACCGTGTTGAGGCCGGCGATCCACAGGAACCAGACCATGCCGATCCTTTCGTCATCGGTAAGCCGTACGCCTTCTATCTCGCCATTAGCGATGTTTGAGATCAGGGACGCGTCGGGCTCTGCCTCCTTCTCACGAATCACGCCGCGCAGGTAGGCAAGGATCTTGCGCATTGCCTCGACGGTGTTCTCGACCGTGCCGCCGTGGATCAGCTGCTTTCCCCACGCAAGGAACTGTTCGAGCATCGAAGTGGGAAGACCCATCATCCTGAGGAAAATGCGCACCGGGAATACGCGGGCAAAATCCCAGGCAATATCGACTGCGCCTTTGTCCGCAAATTCATCGATCATGCTGCCCACCATCTCTCGGATATCCGCCTCCATCCGGTTCAGCTTGGACGGCGCGAAATAGGGCATCAGGAACATGCGGTACTTCCGATGGTCAGGTGCATCGATCGCTGCGGGGATGTTGTGGAAGGTTTCTCCAATCAGGCGCTGGAATTCGCCGCGGCCTTCGGTCGAGAAATGCTCTCCGTCGGTGTAGAGGCGGTCAATGTCCTCGTAATGGGTGACGATCCAGCCACCCGCATCGATCCCTCCGACGCCCTCGATCCGTGCGGGCGGGGCATCAGGGTCGGTCACGTGGTAAAGCAGGGGCGGGATGTCTTCCCCGGCCAGCCAGCTGAAGGGCTCATACGGATCGAGCTCGTTGTTGGGCACGTCACCCAGCGCAAAGGTGACGTCGACCAGCCGATCTCTTGGGACGTGCGCGGGAGCAGGGCGTTCGACGCGTATTTCTTCCAGCGAACGTGGAAAGCGGGTACCCGTGGTAGCCTGTGTCACCGTCAGCCTTTCTCAAGCAGACGCCGGACTGACGAAGCGGCCCGGATAGCGGCCAGTGAAATCGCCATGGTCGAATGTGGGCTCGCCATTGACGAGGGTCAGCACCATGGGTGCTGCCTCGCGGCTCCAGCGATAGGTCAGCCCGCCTTCGCCATCGGGAACGTCCCAGCGCTTGCGTTCGGGCCGGCGTTCGATCTGGCTCAGGTCGAACACACAGATATCGGCCGCCTTGCCCACGGCCAGCACGCCGCGATCATGTAGGCCAAAATGGTTTGCGACCTTGCCGGTCATGATGTGGACGGCCTCTTCGATCGACAGTTGCTCGCGCTCGCGTACGAAGTCAGTGAGCAGGGCGACATTGTCGCCGATGCCGCAGAACATCTGGCCATGCGCGCCCGCGTCGGTGGCATTGCCCACGCTCTTCGGATCGTGCAACAACTGGTCTATCGTCTCTTGGTGGCGCGGTAGCGGAGCAAGGCGCAGGATCGATCCTGGTCCGTTGTCGAGCACCCATTCGGCCAGCGCATCCGATGGCTCCTGCTGACCGGTCTGCTCCATGTATTCGCGCAAGGTGCAACCGATGGGTCCGGCGCCGGTTTCGCTTTCTAACAGGTCCACCCCGTCAGGGTTCTTGATCGGCGACTGGTCGAGCGTTTCCTTCCAGCTCTCTTATGCGCGCGCGCGCCATTCGCGATCTTCCAGCAGGGCGAACTTGGCGTCCTTGCCTTCGGCCTCGATCACTTCGGCCCAAGCGAAACTCTTGGACTGCGCAAAGATCAGCGTGCTGTTGAAATTGAGCGTCAGCGTGACCGTGTTGTTGCTGTAGCCCGGCCAAACATCCAAACCGGCGGCGCGCATCTTGTCCAGCGTGGCATGGGCACCGGGCAGGCTGTGCGCGGCATAGGCGCCGGTTGGCAGGGCATTGAAGATCTGCAGACGCACCGGCTTGCCTCTGGCTGCCTCGATAATCGTCTCGAGCGTTTCAGGCGCATCGTTCCGGGCAATGGTGTCAACGATCAACTGCACAGTTGAGCCGGGATATTGTGCGATGACATCGAACAGCGCGGCCCATTCGCGCACGTCAGCATTGCGAGGCGGAATGGGGCGATTGTGGGCGTCGAAATCGAGCAGGTTGCTCGACAGGCCAAGCGCACCTGCCTCGAGCCCATCCTTCAGCATCGCGCACATTTCGGCGATTTCGCCGTCGGTCGCGGTGCGCCTCCACGCGTCTTCGCCCATCACCGTCAGGCGCATCGAGACATGGCCGACGAAGGTCGCCCAGTTCACCGGCAGCTTGATCCGCCGCTCGAACGAGGCGCGATACTCGCTCCACGACGACCAGTCCCACGGCAATTCGGAGAGAAAGGGTTTCTCCGGAATATCCTCGATGAAGGAGAAGATCTTCACCACTTCCCGGCGCACGGCGGGATCGTCCGATATCGGCGCGACCGTAAAGCCGCAGTTGCCGTTAATCGAGGTAGTGACGCCGTAGCCAGGCATCGGTTCGAGCGATGGTAGCCACCAGGCGATCGCGTCGAAATGGTTATGGCTTTCGATGAAGCCGGGCGTAACATAGCAGCCGCTGGCATCAACAACGCGCTCACGTCCGCGCCGCTCCAGTTTTTTGCCGATATCAGTGATCATGCCATTCTCTACACGGATATCTGAGGCATAGGCCCTGGCACCCGTGCCATCGACCACGGTCCCGCCGCTGATCAGCATGCTGTTCGACACATCTCTCTCCTGTTTGGCCATCTCCTCAATACTGCGAGATCGGTAGCCGCATTTCTCAGTCGTCCATTCGCGCAGCATCCATGATCATCTCGGCAGCACGGTATGCCAGCATCATCGTCGGCGCGTTGGTGGCGGAAACGGGCACAACCGGGATGGCTGAGGCATCGGCGATCCGCACGTTTTCAAAACCCTTCAAGCGCAGTTGCGTGTCGACCGGGCAATCCTCTTCATCACCCATCGAGCAGGTGCCCACGAAGTGATAGTTGGTCATCGTGCCGTTGCGGATGAATTCGGCAATCGACGCCCGGTCTTCAGGATCGAAACGGCTGAGCCGATAGGCGCCCCAGTCAGCAAGCGTCGGTTGCTGGCTGATCGCAATGTTGCGCTCAACCGCGCTCACCAGCGTTTCCAGGTCCTCCGGTGCAGAGAAATATGCCGGATCGACTGCCGCAGGCTTTGCTGGATCCTTCGATGCAAGAGTCACCGTACCGCGCGATACGGGTTTGCCGAGGATCGCGATTAGGCCGTACATCTTGCCCATTCCATTGGCGACTTTGGGCACCTTGAAGCCCATGCGAATGAAGAACCGCACCGCGCTCTTGGCCAGCTTGCTGCCGTGCAACCATGTGGGCAGCTTCTCATATGGCATGAAGCGCTGCGCCACGTTCTTCATGGTGTCGACATTGGCAAAGGCGGTGAAGCATACGTCCGGCTGCCCATCAGGCAGATCGGCTTCTGCACGCACGCGGTCGAAACCGTACATTTGCGGCAAGTAGAAATCAGCTTCCTGCTTGCCCGCGAACAAAACGTTTGCACCGGGATGGTCCTGCAGGTTCTTGCCGATGGCATCGACTACGGCGACGGGGGGAATGCCGAACTTGTGAAGTTCTTCCTGCGGGCCGATGCCGGAAAGCATCAGCAGCTTTGGTGTCTCCAGTGCACCGGCGCAGAACACCACCTCGCGCTTGCAGGTTGCCAGATGCTCCTTGCCCTTGTGCAGGTAGCGCACGCCGCTGGCGCGCTTGCCGTCGAATTCGATCCCGCAAACCGAGGCCAATGTGCGAACGTCGAGCGAGCTTGAATTGCTCTCCTTGACAAAAGCCACGTAGGAACTCCGCCGAACGCCGGTGTTGTTCATCGTCTCGTAGCCATAGCAACCAGCCAGATGGCCATCGTCCATCCGGTCCTTGTGTGTAAAACCGGTTGCCTCGGCTGCTTGGAGAATTGCGGTCGTGAGCTTCGTGGGTTCCTGCGTCTGCAGCCCGAGCCGAGCTTCCAGCTTTTCGTAGAACGGCAGGTTGTCGTCCCATCGCCAGCCTTCGGGCCATTGATCGAAGTCGAGTTTGTCGCCGCGCGTATAAACCGTCCCGTTGATAGAGCCGCTGCCACCCATGCCGCGTCCGGTGCCGACGAAGATCCGGCGACCCGCGCTATCCTTTTGCGGTATTGTCAGGCGATCGTGCAGCAGCGCATCATTGCCATAGGCGTAGCGAAAGCCGTCACCGGTCAGCGTCTCGGGATTATTCTCCGCCGGTTCGCCTGCTTCCAGCAGCAGCACCGAGTGATGGCCTTCCTCGGCCAGCCGACCCGCCACGATGCTGCCGGCAGAGCCGCCGCCGATGACGATGTAATCGTATTCCTGCATCTGTCTTGCCCTCAGGCAGAGGCGGGTTCGGGCAGGGCCACACACTTGGTTTCGAGATACTCCTCGAAACCTTCGGCTCCGGATTCGCGTCCGATGCCGCTCTGCTTGTATCCGCCGAAGGGTGCATCGCCCGCGTACCACATGCCGCCGTTGATACTGAAGGTGCCCGTTCGGATCCGCTTCGCAATATTCAGCGCGCGCTCCATGTTGGATGAATGCACGGCGCCGGAAAGCCCGTACTGGCTGTCGTTGGCAATGCGAATGGCGTCTTCGTCATCGTCGTAGGGGATCACAACCAGCACCGGGCCGAAAATCTCTTCCTGCGCGATACGCATGTCGTTGCTGACATTGGCGAACAGCGTCGGCTCGACAAAAAATCCTTCGGTCTTGTCAGCGGGGATGCCACCACCGGTCACCAGCGTTGCCCCTTCGGCCTTGCCGATGGCGATATATTCGAGGACGCGTTCCTGCTGGCGCTTGGAGATCAGCGAGCCCATAATCTGCGGCGCATCCGGATCGCCATAGGGAATGCTTTCGAAGGCGGCCTTCAGGATTGCAACCGCCTCGTCATGCCGAGCGCGCGGCACCAGCAGCCGGGTGATCGTGGCGCAGCCCTGGCCAGCGTGAAAACAGACCATCGCACCGCCCGCAACAGTGCCTGCGAAATCTTCCACGTCGTCGAGGATGATGCTGGCAGACTTTCCTCCCAATTCGAGGAAGACCTTGGCCACGCGCTGCGCCGCCGATGCCATGATCGCCTTGCCGGTGCCTGTAGAGCCGGTGAAGGAAATCGCATCGACCCGCGGGTCGGCGACCAGCGCAGCGCCCACGCTTGCAGCATCGCCGCTGGTAATGACGTTCAACACGCCTGCGGGCAGACCCGCCTCCACCGCCAGTTCACCCATCAGCGCGCCGCACATGGGAGTTTCGGGCGCGGGCTTGAGGACGACGGTGCAGCCCGCCGCCAGTGCTGGCAGGACCTTGGCGATATTGATCTGGTTCGGCACGTTCCACGGGGTGATCGCCGCGACCACGCCTACCGGCTCCTTCCACACCTTGCGGCGGCTGATCATGCCGAACATCTCGGCCGTGCCGATGTCCTGTTCCCATTCGTAGTTTTCAGCAAAGTCCAGCCAGCCGTCGATCATGCCCAGCGGCGCATCGCAAGCGGCACTGAAGATCGTCGCACCTGGCGCGCCGACTTCGTCTCGCGCCAGGTCAGCGAAACGCTGGCGATTGGCTTTGAGCACCTCGGCATATTTGCGCAGCGCAGCGATGCGCTTGGCGTGGTCGGTCGCCCAGTCGCTGTCGTCAAAGGCGCGCCTGGCGGCGGCGATAGCGCGATCCAGGTCGGCCAGGCTGCCGTCGGCCGCCTGGCCGATTTCCTTGCCGTTCCATGGGGAGATGTCCGGATAGGTGGAGCCACATTCGGCCTCGCACAGTTCGCCATCGATCAGCAATTTTGAATTGGGGTACACGAAAAATCCTCCACCATCCCGATATGGGTGGGAGTAAAGCTAAGAAATAGCAATTGAGCAACCTCTTTTGACTGTATAGGCTCTGGTCCGAGGACAACTGAAGGAGCAGGCGGCAAATGTTCGATCCGTACAGCCGGGAATATGTCGAGAACCCTTTTCCCATGTACGCTCGCCTGCGTGACGAGGCGCCGGTATACTGGAACGAAGAGCACAAGTTCTGGGCCATCTCGCGTTACGAGGATGTCTACAAGGCGCACCGTGATGCAAAGACCTTCTGCAGTTCCGGCGGGGTCACGATAGAAGGGGCGGAAATCGGTCGGCCCTTGCTGATCTTGAAGGATCAGCCCGAGCACGGGGTTGCCAAGGGCTTCGTCGTCAAGCTGTTCAGCCGCGCGCGCATGGACGCGCTCGATACCTTCATCCGCAACCGCGCAGTGGAACTTCTGGAAGGGCTCTATGAAGAGCACGGGCCCGGCGGCGAGTTCGATCTAGTCAGCCAGTTCTCGGTTCGCCTGCCGCTCGACGTGATCAGCGAACTGCTTGGTATCCCAGAGAAGCATCGCGAACACATCCATCACCTTTGTAACAAGGTGCTGGCGCGCGGCGACCAGCAGATTCTGGAGGAAGGTGCCAGAGCCAGCATGGAGCTGGTCGGCCTTTACATCACGCTGGCGGCAGAACGCCGGGCCAACCCCCGCGACGACGTGATCTCGATGCTCATTGCCGAAGAGCAGGAAGATGCCGACGGTAACCTAGTGCAGATGAGCGACCAGGAGATCGGCATCCGTTTCATGGAGCTTGGCTTTGCCGGGCACGAAACGGTGGCAAAGGCCATTCCCAACGGCGCGATTGCCTTCCACCACTTTCCCGATGAATGGCAGAAGCTGCTGGCCAACCCGCAGTTGGTGGAAAACGCCATCCACGAGAACCTGCGTTACGATCCGCCGTCACACCTGCAGGGGCGCACCGCCACGCGCGACGTGGAACTGCACGGCAAGACCATAGCCAAGGGGGACCGTGTCATGCTGCTTACGGGCGCGGCGGTCCATGATCCGAGGCAGTTCGAAAACCCCGAGCGTTTCGATATCTCGCGCGAGATCGATCCGCGGTCGATCTATTTCGGCTTTGGCGTGCACAAGTGTCTGGGCATCCACCTTGCCCAACGCGAACTGACCATCGTTTTTGAAGAGCTGACGCGGCGCTTCCCCGAGTTCACCTGCGATCCTTCGCGCGCCGAACGAGCTCTGCTGTCGAATGTTCGCGGTGTTTCAAACCTTCCCGCCAAGCTTGGCAAGCACGCCTGAGCCGTGCCGTTCAAAAACTGGAAGAAGTGGAGAGGTCGATGGGTAAGACAATCGTTATAACAGGTGCAGGCGAAGGATTGGGTCGCGCGATTGCCCGCCGGGTGGTGGAGGATGGTGACAGCGTCGTACTGATCGGCAGGACCGCTTCGAAGGTCGAGAAGCTGGCGGACGAACTGGGCGGCAATACGCTCGCCGTTCCTTGCGATATTGCCAACGCCGATCAGATTAGTGCTGCCTTTGCTACAATTGCCAAGCGTTTCGGCAGTATCGACGTGCTGATCAACAACGCGGCGATTTATGACCCAGTGCCATTGGCCGAGGCCTCGGCCGAGCAAATCGTCAAAGGCATCAACACCAATTTGACAGGCGCCATGTTGTGCGCGCGCGCTGCCATCGCGCTGATGCAGAAAGGCAGTCACATCATCAACGTCAGCAGCGAATCCGTGGAAGTGAACTATCCGCTGCTCACCATCTACCGCAGCTCCAAGGCCGGGCTTGAGCAATTCAGCACCGCGCTGGCCGGGGAACTGGAGGCTGACGGCATCCGCGTCACCGGTGTACAGGCCGCTTCGATGACCGAGCCGGGCAAGCAGTACAACATGGACCCTGAAACGGGCATGCGTTTCATGGAGGCCTGCGCGAAGAACGGGCTGCGCCTGATGGAACGGCCCGTGTCGCAATATGCTTCGGTGGCCGAAGTCGTCCATTCGCTGCTGAACCTGCCTGCCGACGTGCATCTTGAGCAGATCAAGGTCCGCGCCTGGAAGGCCTGAGGCTCAAGCAATGACTACACAATCCGACGATGACTTTCGCATCCTCACCGAAGAGAAGTTTCTCGGTCCCACAAGCCGCTGGCGCCGCTTTGGCGAGCCTGTTCCGGCGGGAGGATCGACGCAGGCCGACGGTTCGCCGGACTATGGCCTGTTCGGGCCCGGCTCGATCGTATGGGAAGTGCTGCTGCATCCGGCTGTGATCGTGCTGGAAAGCATTGGCCAGTCGCTGCTGCAATTGACCTACAAGCCGATCGCGGCCGGCATCCGCGATCACGATCCGCTGTCGCGCAAAGCCCGCGCGGGCACGCTTACCTTCTTTGATGCGTTCGAGCGGTTCCAGCGCAATTCAGGAATGCACGCGCCGATGTGGCTGGGGGATACGGCAACTGCCAAGAGAATGGCGCAGCACCTCCACCGGGTGCATCAGCGCGTGAAAGGCGATGTCATCGATACCGGCGCGCCGGAGCTTGGCGGCTATGCGGCGAGCGGGCCGCGCGATGCCATGTGGGCTGCCCTGACCGAGATGGATGCGATCCTGCACATCTACGAGGCCTGCGCCTTTCATGGCGAGGACCCCCCGGCGCGCCTGTCCGATATTCAGCGCGACCAGTACTTTTCCGAATGCGCAGCCTACCTGCGACTGGTTGGCGCTCCGGAGGAGGAAATCCCGAATTCGGTTGCAGAGGTCCAGGCGCTTTACGACAGGTACGATCACCTGTTCGGCCACACCGATACCCTCGATGTCATTCCCGAGACCGGGCAGGACTACAAACAGCTTTCTGCCGATGTGATGCAGCGCAATTTCCATCCCAGTCAGGCGCCCGCGATTGAGATGCTGCGCAAGAAGTTCGGCGAGTTTCGTATGCCGATCCTCGGCGCACTGTCACCACGCACGCGCCGCCATGCCGGGCTGGACGAGGAACAGAGCGTGGAAGCAGAGCAGGCACTTGCCGCTCTGCTGCCCGCCATCCGCGAAATGCAGCAGCCCGGGAAGGAGGCGGAAACCATGCGGCTGATGTGGGGGCCGGATGCCGTCATGCTGATAGGCGCCGCGCGGCGTCTCCATAGTCAGGCACGGCGGGCTCTGCGTTGAAGGGTGACCGGAACCATCGGGGGTAAAGGTTGATCTTCGAGGCGTCTGGGTAGGCATTCAGCAGTCCGGCGAGCGAGAATGTTCTCTGGCTTTCCAATGAAAAGAGGTATAGGAATTCCCGCAAATAGATTTTTGCCCAGTGGAGAGGCTGATGACTGAAGACGAGATGATCGAACGCGGTAAGCAGGTTTTCGAAGACTGCTATCGCGGTGTCGTGCAGATGCCCGCAACGATCACGCCCGATAATTACGCGGGCCTTACCATGAAGATGTTCAACGACTTCTGGGGCGGCTTCGAGAATGACCTGTCGATGCGTGAAAAGCGCATGATCGTGATGGGCACGCTGCTGAAGGCGGGAGACGACGGGATGATGACCATTCATGCCGAATGCGCCCTGCGCAATGGCGAAATGAACGCCGACACGCTGCGCAAGGTCGCTTTCATGGCGCTGCCATATGTCGGCTATCCCACTGCATCGGTTTGCTATCTCGCCATCGAGAAGGTTATCGCAAAGTGCCGCGCTGACGGTGTCGATGTTGATGCCAAGGTGAGTGCCTGACGATGTCAGTACAGCCCAAGGCGCTCAACTGGGCCGGTAAGGCGGTCATTATTTTCGGCGGTGTACTGCCGGGGATCGCGACGGGGACGATCTCGGTCATGCTGCCGGGAATTTCCGAAGCCTTCGGTGGCGGCGGCGATGCCAACCTGTGGATCACCATGGTTGCCACTGCCGCCGGGCTCGGCATGATGCTGGGCGCGCCGATCGGCGGTTATATCGCAGATCGCGTGGGCCGCCGTTTCGTTCTGATGGCGGCGGTGGCGTTGTTCTCCGCTTTCGGCTTGGTGGCAATGGGCGTTACCGAGCTCTGGCAGCTCATTGCCGCGCGCTTTGTCATCGGCTTCGCCTCTGGCGCGATGACCGCTACCTACGTTGCGATCATTGCCGATAATTTCGGCGACAGGGATCAGGGCAAATGGGTCGGGTTCAACGCTTCCATTGCCGTGTTGTTCGTTGTCATCCTCAACCCGGTCGTGGGCGCGCTCGTCGATAACGGCTGGCGCAACGGCTTTCTCGTCTATGCCATTGGCTTGCCCATCCTGCTGCTCGCGGTTCTGGGTATTCCGGCGCGCAGTCGCGATGATGAGGATGGGCCACAGGAAAATGCCAGTCTGCTGAGCGTGGTGCGAGGGATTCCACGCCTTGGTCAGACTGCCATTCTGGCGACAATCGGCGGCACGTTGGCCACGGGAACGGTCCTTTATTGGCCTTTCCGTTTCCGTGAACTGGGCATCACTTCGGCAGAGGAACTGGCCTATCACTACATTCCCAACGTGATGGTCGTCTTCATCGCTGCTTTCTCCTACGGCTGGATTCGCAAGTGGCTTTCGGTGAACCAGGTGTTCGCCGTGTCCGGCGCTATCTCGGCGCTGGGTTTGGCGGTGGTGGCGCTCGCTCCTACACCGTTGATCGCGGCTATCGGCCTTACGGTCGAAGGTGCAGCGATCGGTTTCATGACCCCCAATCTTTCAATTTACGCCATCTCGATCGCTCCGGCACATTCGCGTGCCCGCGTGGTCGGACTGATGAAGGGCGTCTATTACGGCAGTCCCTTCCTTACCCAGTTCGTGCTGGAGGCGATCAATTCCTGGCGCGGCATCTCCGCCACCCTGCTGGCCATTGCCGCCATGTCGTTCAGCCTGACGCTGTACATGTTTCTCGAAATGCGGCGAAGCCCGGCGGTTGCCCCCGCTGTCGGCCAGTAACCCGAACACAAACCGGAGATACTCGTGACCAAAGTTGCATTCATCGGCCTCGGCAGCATGGGCGGACCGCTCGCGCAATTGATTGCCAAAGCCGGCTTTGACCTTGCCGTGTATGATCCCTTCCCGGCAGCGCTGGAGCAGTTTGCGAGCGTTGCGCGCCAGGCTTCCTCTCCTGCCGATGCTGCGCGTGAAGCGGATGTCGTCGGCGTCTGCGTCCGCGACGACAAACAGGTGAGGGATGTGCTTTTCGGCGAAAACGGCGTGGCCGATGCGCTTGGCGAGGGGGCACTGGTGCTGGTCCATTCGACTATCTCGGTGGAAGCGGTCGAGGATATCGCCACGCAACTTTCCGCCAAGGGCATTGCCATGATTGACGCCCCGGTTTCGCGTACGCGCCAGACCATCGACGGGCCCTTTGTCTACACCATGATGGGTGGCAGCGAGGGAGACGTCGCACGCGCTCAGTCGGTGGTCGACAGTTTCGCCACCGACAGCAGCCGCATGGGTGAACTGGGCGCAGGCATGGCCACCAAGATCGCCAATAACATGGTCACCTGGGTGCATATGCTGATTGGCGTCCAGGCAACCAGCATGGCGCTGCGCAGCGGGGTCGAGATCGATCAGTTGCTCACAGTCATGAAATCCAACGGCAACCTGACGCCGAGCATGAATGCAATCATCGGTGGCAAATTCCTCGCACCGCCTGATCCTGCTCGCGACGAAATGCTCGCCAGTCAGGGTGGCATCGGCGAGAAGGATCTCGCGCTCGCGCTCGAAACCGCGAAAGCTTCGGGTATCGACACCCGGACGCTGGAGGCCGCCCAGGCCAGTGTGCGAGAGATGATGTCAAACCCGCCGCTCAGGTAATCAACGCTCGCCACATCAGGCGGCGAAGCGAGCCAGCCTTTCGGTAATTATCGCTTCGGCATCGCGCATGATCGTGGCGACCAGTTCGCCTGCGCCGGGCACGTCATGGATCAGGCCCTGCACCTGGCCTCCCCAAAGCAGTCCTGCGTCGAGATTACCGGTCTCAAGCAGTTCGCGGCCTTTCACTCCGCGCACCAGGTCTGCCACGTCTTCGAACTTGGCGCCCGGCTTGGCGAGAATTTCTACGACACGGTCCGACAGGGGTGTCTTCGCGACGCGCGCGGTGTTGTGCAGGTTGCGGAAAATTAGATTGGTGTCACGCTCGTCATTCTCGACCAGCGTCTGCTTGCAGTTGTCGTGGATGGCAGCCTCTTTCGTGGCACAGAAACGAGTGCCCATGTTGATGCCTTCTGCGCCCAGTGCGAGAGCGGCCACCAGGCCACGACCGTCTCCGAATCCGCCACTTGCGATTACCGGTATGTCGATCTGGTCGACACAGGCCGGGATCAGCACAAGGCCGGGAATGTCGTCTTCGCCAGGGTGGCCTGCGCATTCGAACCCGTCGATGCTGATGGCATCCACGCCCATGCGCTGCGCAGAAAGCGCGTGGCGAACGGCAGTGCACTTGTGGACCACCTTGATTCCGTGGGCGCGCAGGTCGTCGATGTGTTCCTGTGGCTTGTTGCCCGCGGTCTCAACGATGGTCACGCCGCCCTCGATGATCGCGCGGCGATATTCCTCGTAGGGCGCGCCGCCCATTTTCGGCAGAATGGTCAGATTTACCGCGAAGGGCTTGTCCGTCATGTCCTTGGTGCGCGCGATCTCGGTCAGCAGGTCTTCCGGTGTGGGCTGGGTTAGCGCGGTGATCGTGCCGAGCGCGCCGGCTTCGGAAACGGCGGCAGCCAGTTCGGCACGGCCCACCCACATCATCCCGCCCATCATGACGGGGTGTTCAATGCCCATAAGCTCGGTGAAACGGGTCTTCATTGTCGTACGTCTCCCAGCCGAATCTCTATCCGGTCTTGCATTTCCTTCTGGTCATACGCCTTAAATAGAGTTATCTGAATTGCAAGTTTCATCGATGGGAGTGGCGCGGGTGGCCAAAACAAAAACTTGGATGGGAGAGCCTGACAAATTCGCGCGCTTGCGGCGTATCGAATCGCTTGATCTGGAAAAGGACTGGTTGGAGATCGGCGGCCTGACCTCGCGCGATTTTCTGTCGGTTATCTTCCCGGTGCCCTTCGCCGGCTTCATGACAACCTTTGCCGCGCCGCGCATGTCGCGCATCCTCTACTCGACTGGAGAACTGAAGGACCGGCTGGCCAAGAGAGCAGTCGATACGATCTTGTTTTCCGCGAGGCTGCATACGCACGGCTTCGGCACGCCCGAGGGCCGCCAAGTGGCGCAGAGGATCAACGCCATGCACGCGCGATACGACATCCATCCCGACGACTTCATCGCGGTCGGCTGCGATCCGTTGATCTATACGCTCGACCTGTTTGATAAATATGGCTGGCGCGAAATGCTTCCAAAGGAACGTGAGGCGCAGCGGATGTATCACGACCGGCAGGCGCGTGCATTCGGATCGCGCAAGCCTCTGCCCAAAACAGAAGCTGAAATGCGCGATTTCATCGACAATTACTTCGAGACGCAGTTGTGGTACGAGCCGCAGAATCAGGAAATGGCCGAGGCTACGCTCGACTGGTACTGCGCGCTCGCTCCGAAGCATCTGCGCGGCCTGCTGAGGCGAATGTTGCTGTCGACGATTGATCCGCGGGTCGTGAGGGCCTGCGGGCTTAAGGTGCCCAATGCTCTTGACCGAGGCATTGCCCATCTCGCGATGAAGCGGCTACAGGCCAAGGACCCGTTGCCGGACGGCCAGCCTGACATGCTGCAGGACCTTGTGAAAACGGTATATCCCGACGGATATGAATTCGATGACCTTGGCCCACGTTTCGACGATGACGCCGCGCCGGAGACCGCTGCCGCTTCGTAACGATGAATGACGCGGCCAACCATAACGACGGCTTTGAACCCGGCCGGCTCACCGCTCCATCCGGCATCGCCCTGGCCTACGACGTAATTGGGCAGGGCGAGCCGGTTTTCCTGCTGCACGGCGGCGGACAGACTCGGCATTCGTGGGCAAAGACCGCGCGTTCGCTTGCAGAGCTCGGTTACCGTGCCATTAGCGTCGACGCTCGTGGCCACGGTGAAAGCGACTGGGCGCGGCAGTACAGCCTCCCGCTGTTTGCCGAGGACCTGTCAGCGCTGGTATCGAACCTTACTTCCGAAGAGCGCCCAGTGATAATCGGTGCCTCCTTGGGGGGGCTAAGCGCGATCGTGGCCCTTGGCAGCGAGGACCCACCACCAGCCAGCGCGCTTGTGCTGGTGGACATCGCGACCAAGATAAAGAAGGATGGCGCGGCGCAGATCCGCGATTTCATGGCCGCACACAGAGACGGCTTCGCTTCCATCGAGGAGGCGGCTGATGCTGTCTCGCGCTACATGACGGACCGCCCGCGCCCGAAGAATCCGGCAGGCCTGCGCAAGAACCTGCGTGAGCGAGATGGTCGTTTGTATTGGCACTGGGATCCGGATTTCCTGACCGGCGGCATGGATGCAGACCCTAACCTGGAGCGTACCGATCTCGATCGTCTGACCGCGCGGCTGGAATTGCCCGTGTTGCTGGTGCGCGGAGAGCATAGCAAGGTGATCGACGAAGATTCGATCGCTCACTTCCGTGAACTGGTACCGCATGTCGAGACTAGGGAAGTGGGCGGCGCCGGTCACATGGTGGCTGGCGATGCCAATTCGCCTTTTACCGATGCGATCATCGGCTTCCTGGCCAAACATTACCCCGCCTGAATTTGAGAGGAATGTCATGAGCGAGAACAAGGGCACAGAGGGGCTCGAAAAATACAAGGACAAGCTGCTGCAAGGTCTCGACACCTCCGCTAGCGATGTCGGCGGTGAGGCACAGGGTCTCGACACTTCACCGTTGTTCCAGCCCTTGCAGGTCGGTTCGGCCACGATTCCCAACAGAATTGCCATGGCCCCGATGACGCGTACCATGTCGCCGGGCGGCATCCCGGATGACAAGGTGGCTGCCTATTACCGCCGACGCGCTGCCGGCGGCACCGGCCTGATCGTGACCGAGGGCACCTATGTGCCAGACGAAAAGGCCGGTTTTACCCCTACGGTACCTCGCTTTTACGGCGAAGAGGCGCTGGCCGGCTGGAAGCGGGTGGTCGAAGGTGTGCATGAGGAGGGCGGGACGATCTTCCCGCAGCTTTGGCACGTGGGCCTGATGCCGTTGCCGACCGATGAATTCGATCCGATGGATGCACTTAGCCCGTCCGGTTTCCTCAAGACTGACGAGCAGATTGGCAAGGCGGCCGATGCCGTCGATATCGAACGCGCCATTGCGGCCTTTGGCGAGGCTGCGCGTTCGGCCATGGAACTGGGTTGCGACGGCATCCAGATCCATGGCGCGCATGGATACATGATCGACCAGTTCTTCTGGGATGCCACCAACAAGCGGGGTGATGGCTTTGGCGGCGCCGATCTTGTTGATCGGTCGCGCGTGGGGATCGAAGTGGTCAAGGCGTGCCGCGCGGCAACAGCGCCCGATTTCCCGATCTCCTTCCGCTTTTCGCAGTGGAAGCAGCAGGATTTCACGGTCCGCATGGCTCCTACACCGCAGGAGCTGGAGAGATTCCTGACACCGCTGGCCGATGCCGGCGTCGATATCTTCGATTGCTCTACCCGCCGCTTCTGGGAGCCCGAATTCGAAGGCAGCGATATGAACCTGGCTGGCTGGGCGAAGAAGCTGACCGGCAAGTTTTCCTCAACGGTGGGTTCGGTCACCCTCTCGAATGACCTGTTCTCGGGCTATGTCGAAGGCGCAGAAACCAGCACTGGTAATCTCGCGCGCTTGCTGGAGATGTTCAATCGCGGCGACTTCGACCTCGTCACAGTAGGGCGCGCAATTATTGCGGATCCCGAATGGGCCAACAAGGTTCATGAAGGGCGGTCAGACGAACTGGTCCCCTTCGATCCGAATTTCTTGGCAGCGACAGAGCTTTACTAGCCGTTCGCACCGGGCGGAGGCATGTCGTCCTCGAACAAAAACATGCCTTCGCGCAGTTCAACAGAAGGATCGATGCGATAGCGGCTGAAGTCGGTAACGCCTTCAGCTGCCAGCACGCTGTCGTCGATGAAGAAGTTGCCGGTGCACTGGTGCGACGGGCGGGTGAGGATGGCGTAAGCTGCGTCGGCTATGATTTCTGGCGTGCGGCAATGCCTGAGTGCATCGCCGTCGGCGGCGGCAAATTCGATGGCTGCCGTGGCGACGCCGTAACGTGGCCACAGTGAATTGAAGGCAATACCTACTTCGCGAAATTCCTCGGCCATGCCGTGTGTTACCATCGACATGCCGTATTTGCTCATCGTGTAGGCGACGTGCCCTGCGAACCAGGCCGGGTCGAGATTTAGCGGCGGTGACATGGTGAGCACATGCGGGTTGTCCGCCTCGCGCAAATAGGGAATCGCAGCGCGGCTGGCCATGAACGTGCCGCGCACATTCACATCCATCATAAGGTCATAGCGTTTGGCTTCGGTCTGCTCGACCGGGGTTCGCGATATGGCGGAAGCATTGTTGATCAGGATATCGATCCCGCCGAAGTGATCCGCCGCCTTGGCCATCGCCTCGGCAATCGCAGCCTCGTCACGGATATCTAGGACCATCGGAAGCGCCTTGCCCCCTGTGGCCTCGATCTCTTCGGCGGCGGAGTGAATGGTGCCGGGCAAATGGCGGTGCGGCTCGGCTGTCTTCGCGGCGACGACAAGATTTGCCCCGTCCTTCGCCGCACGCAAGGCAATGGCGAGGCCGATTCCCCGGCTGCCTCCACTTACGAATATCGTCTTGCTTGCAAGGGCCACCGCATCCTCCGTTTCTGGGAAGGAAATGCCCGATTGCATGCCTTGAGGCAAGAAAGAGTTATATGAATTGAAATTAGACTGAAGTCAGGCCGAGAGCGCCTCCGTCCAAAAAACATAGACCGAGCGTCCAGTGCCGTAGATCACTTTGCGGACCTTCGGATCTGTGAAAGCTTCATGGAATTGAATGTAAGTGAACTAAATCAAAGATCTAAAGAGAGAATTCTCAGCATTTAACAATTCAGGTGTCGCTTTTGCGCATCAACATTCCCCGGATGATCGCGAGAAGGCGAATTTCCGCCTTGTCCGCTGCTATAAAGATAACTTAATAAGGGGTGTGAGGGGTCTCGTGGAGAAGACCGCCCAAAAATCGGGAGTTATAGGATGTCTGTTAATCGTCCAGTGCGTGCGGCTGCCAAGCAGTTGCTGAACACCACTGTTGCCGGCCTCGCCCTGGTGGCGTGTTCCGCAGTTGCTCACGCCCAGGAAAGCGAGCCCGGTGCGGAGACCGATCAGAATCGCAACGCGATTGTTGTTACCGCCCGCCGCGTTGAAGAAAACGTGCAGGACATTCCAATTTCGGTTGGCACGCTGGATGCCTCTGCGCTCGAGGCAAACGACATTGCGGCCTTCCAGGACCTCAAGGGCTCGGTTGTCGGTTTGACCACTTCGCGTACGGCGACGGCGGCTGGCGGCTATGTCACCATCCGCGGTATCACGCCTGTCGCAACGCCCCAGCCCGCCTCCGACCAGGGTGTCGGCTTTTTCATTGATGGCGTCTACATCGCTCGCAGCCAGGGTGCCGGCGCTCCGCTGGTAGACGTACAGCGAGTGGAAGTGCTGCGCGGCCCGCAGGGTACGCTCTTTGGGCGTAACAGCTCTATCGGTGCGATCAACTTCATCACCAACGAACCTGTCGATCATCTTGCTGCAAATGCCAGCCTGACCATCGGCAATTACGATCAGATCATTACCGAAGGCATGGTCAACATTCCCCTCGGCCCAGATTTGATTGCGCGCTTCGCCTTCCGCCACGAAGAGCAGGATGGCGATGTCATTAACACGACCTCGGCGCCGGGTTTCATCTACCCCGAGCCCTTCGGCGATTATACCCCGCCTGCTGACAGCTTCGATGCGACCAATTCCGAATCCTATCTGGCGCGTCTGCGCTATACCGGGATCGATGGGCTTACGGTCGACTACAAATACGACCGTGAAGAACTGATCACGTCGCCGGGTTCAGGCCAGCTGATCGGTTTCAACCCCACCAGTCCGCTACTGGGTCTGATTGCGCCAATCTTTGCATTGCAGGCTCCAGGCGCAGTCGTCCAAAGCTTCGACCGCCTTGGTGCGATCAGTGCTGACCACGCTCCATTCCAGACGGTTGAAAACGACGGGCATATGCTCGACGTCAAGCTGGAGATCGGCGATTCGGCTCAGCTTCGTTCCATCACCGCGTATCGTACGACGCAGAGCAACGGCGCGACTGATCTCGACGGTGGCTCATGGCAGATCCCCGATGTGCTTTCGGGTCCGACCGGCGGCTTCTTCTCCGGTTTCCCACTGACAAACCCGTTCAACCCGGCTGGACCGATTCTTCCGGCTGGCCCGCTTTGCCTGTCTTGCTCTGCAAACACCATGGATCAGCACGCCTGGTCCCAGGAATTGCAATTGACGGGTGAAACCGGCGACCTCGCCTACACGCTTGGCGCCTATTACTTCGACGAGCACGCTGAATTCACCAATACCTACTCGGTGTTCGCGCTGCAGCAGTACGCGCCGACCGTCTATCAGCCTTCACTTGGTGAAGTTGCGCCGCCGCTGGGAACCCCCGGCGACTATGCCCTGGGCAATGACGGCATTTACGACAACGCGTCCTACGCGCTGTATGGGCATCTCGATTATGCCTTCTCAGAGGTGTTCGATATTTCCCTTGGCCTTCGCCACACATGGGACGAGCGCAGCACCAATGACCAGCGTGTGTTCGGTTCCGGCCTGAGCGAATACAGCGACAGCCGCTTCACCTATGATGCGGCGATCAACGTCCATCCGACCGAGAATATCCTGCTCTTCGCCAAGTATGCCCGCGGCTACACCGCCGGCGGCATCGACAGCAATATCACATTCGTTCCGGAAGTGAGCGATCAGGTCGAACTCGGCGTGAAATCGGATTTTGCCGACGGCCGGGTGCGGATCAATGCTTCGGTCTACAAGACCTGGATCGAAAACCGCCAGAGCACGGTACCCAACACCTCGTCTGGCGCGAATTGCAGTCCGGTGCTGTTGGCTGCCGGCTTTACCGCCGGTAACTGTCCGGTTGGCCTGTTCGTTTTCAACCTGCCGGGCACCAGCACGGTGACCGGTCTTGAGGTCGAAACCTTTTGGGAGCCGACCGATGGCCTTACCTTCAGTGCCAACTTCGGCATCAACGATCCCGAGTTCAGCACCGGTGAGTTGCATCGTGCTCCGAAAACCAACCTTGCCTTCACGGCCCAGTATGACTTCCCCGCATTCAGCAACGGTAGCTTCGTAAGTCTGCGTTTCGACGGTGACTATCGCGGCGACTATTATGCTACGGGCGGGAACATCCCAGGCCAGTTCGATGTCGGCACGGTTCCCGCAGCGATGCTTGGCGGACTGACCAACGAAGCCTATCGCAATGCCTTGCGAGACGCGACGATTTCCGGCGACTACTGGCTGGTGAATGGTCGTCTTTCGCTGATCGATATGCCGATCGGTCCGGTTCGTGCCGAAATCGCTGGGTTCGTGCGCAACATCTTCGACGTCACCGATCCGTACTTCGCGGTCAATTACGGCGCGAGCTACCATGCTGCGTTTGAACGTCCGCGCACGTATGGCCTGGTGCTACGGGTTGAGTACTGATCACGGCCTGATCGCTTAAATTTGAGCGCAACAGCGCGCCGGGCCTCTCCTCTTCCTAGGGCCCGGCGCGTTTTTTGTTGGGAGATGCACGATGACGATCAAGGTGGCGCAGTGGGGCACCGGCACAGCGGGGCTGCGCGCGCTGCTGGCAGTGCTGGAGAATCCCTCGCTTGAGCTGACCGGACTGCACGTCGCGCGAAAGGAGCGTGCGGGGCGCGACGCAGGCAGCTTTGTCGGCCTGCCAGAGACCGGTGTGACAGCCGCCAATGATCCTTCACAACTGCTCGATTGTGGTGCCCAGTGCCTTGTCTACATGGGCAGCTACGCCAAGGGCGGATTGCACGATGTGATCCCTTTTCTCGAAGCGGGAATCAACGTCGTCACACCTTCGCTGCAAACCCTTTTGGTTCCTCAATTTGCGCCTGCGTCCGATCTCGAGGCGGTGGAAGCTGCCTGTCATAAGGGCGGGTCGTCATTCTTCTCGACCGGCGCTTCACCGGGCTTCTCTACTGACGTCTTGCCCATGACAATGTTGGGCATCGTCGACCAGATCCGCCAGGTGCGGGTGCAGGAGATCGCCGACTATTCGCAATACCCGGTCGAGGCGGTGGCGCGTACCTGGGGCTTCGGCAATGCGCCGAAAGAGCCAATACCGCTGTTCGAGGGTACGCAGATAACGGACAGTTGGCAGAGTATCCCGCGCGATATCGGTCGCCGCATCGGCGTCGAGATCGAGGAAATTCGGGTAAGAACCGAATACGGCCTCGCCGATCGTGATGTCGAGGCTGCCTTCGGAACCGTGCCTAAGGGCCGCATCGCCAATATTCGGTTCGAGGTCGAAGGTCTCGTTGAGGGCCATCCGCTGGTGGTGCTCGAACATATAAACTGGTGCGATTTCGACGCGCTACCCCGGCATTGGCCCCGCGGCAACGCACGCGCCGAACTGCTGTACCGCGTAGAGGTGACGGGTAGACCCAACCTGACCACGGAAGTGACGCTCGACTATCCAATCGCTGCCATGCGGGTGGTCAATTCCATTCCCGCCGTCGTCGCAGCTCGTCCCGGAGTATTGGCAGGCGCTGACGTTGCTGCGCTGGGGTCCGGCAATGTCGTGCTGGAAAGCGGCTGAGCGCTATTTCAGGACGACCGGATTGATCGGAGAGCCGAAAGCCCCTGTGATCTTAAGCGGCGGGGCCGAGAACAGGAAGCTGTAGCGCCCATCTTCCGCGCAATCCCTAGATAGCGCTTCAAGGTCGAACATCTCGCCCAGCGGCATACCCATGTCGCGGATTGCCAGCATGTGCAGCGGCAGCACGATTTCGCCTGCCAGACTTTCCATGCCGAGGAACTCAACCGCCATGTTATCGGCAGCGACGGCGGCGGCAGACTTGTCATGCAGCCACTCTGCACATTCGACACCGAGACCGGCCTGGAAACCGGCGACCTTTGTCTTGTCTTTCTGCACCGTGAAGACGCGCAGGTGGCCGGTGCGGATAATGACGATATCGCCCGGTTCCACAGTAACGCCCAGTTCTGCGCAGGCCCGGTTGAGCTCGTCGGGCGAAATCTTGTGGTCTGCCGGAAGGGCATCGACACCATTTAACTTGGCAATGTCGAGCAGTACACCGCGCGACATGATTCCGGGATTTCCGAGATGGTGCACACCGTTCTTGCTGGTCCCCCGAGCGGTGACACATTCGGCCGCCTTGCAGCCGTTGTACATCTCGCCATCGTAATGGACGTGGCTGAGCGCATCCCATTGTGTTGCGGCCTGGGTCGGAGTGATCAGCACGTCGTCGTTAAATCGCGATCGCGGATTTGCCGGGTTGAAGACCTGGTCGATATCGCAGGCGAGAAGCTGCGGGTTGGGGCGCTTGGTGACTTCCGGCACCTGCGGACCATCCTGGTTGAACTCCAGCCCGAGGCTGAACATCTTGCCGCTCTGCACCTCGGCGGCAGCACGCTTCAGCGCGGCGGGATCGACGTGATTCAGGGTGCCGCGCTGGTCGTCTTCGCCCCAACGGCCCCAGTTGCGCAGCCGCTCGGCCGTCTTGTCGAAATCGATGGTCATCTACCTCTCCCTCTGGCGATCAAGCGTTCTCTGCGGCCCTGGTCTTTTCAAGACCCGGCATATCACCCTTGGCGCGCCAGTCTTCGAGGATCTGTGCATATTGCGCCATGCTGCCGTTGTAGGTCGCGATCTTGATCATCGAAACGTCGGGCTTGCCTTCGGCGTTCATGTAGCTGGGCGTGCAATTGGCCCGGAATTCAGCAGAAACCATCAGGTACTCCATGATCTTCTGCCACCACTCGGCTTCGGCCTCTTCGGTGGCTTCGATCACTGTGATTCCTTCGTCCTCGCACTTTTTGATGATCTCGGCAGCGTGGATCGCCAGTTCAGTCAACAGGTGGACGAAGTTCACCGTCTGGCCACCCTGCACGAGGCTGAACATCAGCAGGTTGGGGAACCCGTGGGTGTGGATGCCATGCAGCGTGTGCGGGCCTTCGGGCTTGCCCCAGTCCTCGCTCATGCTCACGCCGTTGCGGCCATAGATCTCGAAGCCCAGACGACGCACGTAGAAGGTCGAGATCTCGAAACCGGTCGAATAGATGATGCAATCCACATCGTAGTGCTTGCCGTCGACCGTCAGGCCGGTTTCGTCGATCGATTCGACACCGCGCCCTTTTGTGTCGACCAGGGTCACGTTGTCACGATTGAAGGCGGGCAGGTACTCGTCATGGAAGCAGGGGCGCTTGCACATCATCGCATACCAGGGCTTCAGTCCCTCCGCCGTTGACTCGTCCTCGATGATGGAATCGATACGTGCGCGGACCTTGTCCATCTCCTCCATGTCGGCCAGCTGCTGTTCCTCGCTGCTAGCGGCATAAGCATTCGGAATGGCCTTGAAAATGGACGTCCAGCCGTCCTGGACCATGTCTTCCTCGACCGGTTCGCTCGACACCATGTGGGTGAAGTTTTCCATGCGCTTCTTCTGCCAGCCCGGCTCAAGCGTTTTCCACCACTCGGGATCGGTAGGCTGATTATCGCGCGGGCCGACGGCCGAAGGGGTGCGCTGTACAACGTAGAGATGTTCGCAATCCTTCGCCAGTTTGGGCACGACTTGCACGGCGGTTGCGCCGGTGCCGATGATGGCGACCTTCTTGTCCTTCAGGTTGACCATCGGCTCCGTCGGGCCGCCGCCGGTGTAGTCATAGTCCCAGCGGGTGGTGTGGAAGCTGTGCCCCTTGAACTTTTCGACGCCGGGGATGCCGGGCAGCTTGGCCTTGTGCATGATGCCGCCGGCTACAGTGGCGAAACGGGCCTTCAGGCGGTCGCCACGATTGGTGGTGATCAGCCAGCGGTTTTCGTCGTCCAGCCAACGCATTTCGCTGACGAGAGTCTGGAAAAGCGAGCGGTCATAAAGATCGAAATGGCGACCGATACGCTGGCAATGCGCGAAGATTTCGGGCGCCTTGGCGTATTTCTCGGTCGGCATGTAGCCGGTTTCTTCAAGGAACGGCATGTAGCAGTAGGATTCGACGTCGCAGGCCGCGCCGGGGTACCGGTTCCAGTACCATGTGCCGCCGAAATCGGATGCCTTGTCGATGATGCGGAAGTCCTTGATGCCGCGCTGCATGAGGCGCGCACCGGTCATCATGCCGCCCATGCCGGCACCGATGATGACGGCTTCGCATTCTTCCTCGATCGGGTCGCGGCTGAAATCTGGGTCGGCAAAAGGGTCCTTGTCGAACTGGTGCTGGATTTCCTCGAAGCCCAGGTACTGGGCATTGCCGTCGTCGCGCAGGCGCTTGTCACGCTCAGCGGCATAGCGCCCCTTCAGCTCTTCGAGACGGCGAAGTTTTTCTTCGGTGGAAGTCACAGCGATCACTCTCCAATTTTTAATTGAGATACCTTTATATACTCCACCTTGGAGAGGCAAGCACCAAATCCGTTGCGTCGACGCCAAAACAACTCCATCAATCGTCCAATGTCATCGCCGCGTATCATTCACCCCGGGCCTGTCGAATTGGAGTCAATTCGCGGGCAGGTGGCTATTGTCGGCGTGGGTGAGGCGACAATGAGCGGGGCTTCGGGCCGCGACTCCAAGGCCATGGCATTCGAGGCCATCGATGCGGCACTCGCCGATTCCGGCATGGCTGCGGGCGATGTGGACGGGATCATGGTGGCAGACGGCCTGGCGGGCCAGATCGGACCTGAAGACTACCATGCGCACTACGGAACGCAGCACGGCATCTGGCGGTCGGGCGATGGCGGTGCCTTTGCGCAGGTGGCCACTGCTCCACATGCAGCGTGGCAGGCCATGCGGCGCGGTGAGGCCACTGTCATTGTCAGCGTGCTGGGCATAGACTGGGCTTCGCAGCGCAAGGCCGGTACGGGCGACCCGGCGCAATACCACCGCGAACATGTGCTCAAGGCCAATGCAGAGGCGCCGTTCGGCTTCCTCCCGCAACCGGTCTATTTCGCGCATATCATGCGCCGGCACATGGAAGAGTTCGGCACCAGCGAAGCCCAACTGGGTGCGATCGCGGTCGCCTGCCGTCGCCACGCCAACGGTCATCCGGGTGCGGTGATGCGCGACAAGGTGCTGGCACTGGAAGACTATATGGCGCGCCAGCCATTTATCGATCCGCTGCGCAAGGAAGATTGCTGCCTCATTTCCGATGGCGCGGCAGCCTTTGTCATGGTCGCGGCAGAGCGTGCCGGGGACTTTCCCAGGCGCGCCGCCGTGGTAGAAGGCATCGGCTATGGTGGAGCCGAGGAACGAACGATGTTCGCGGTGGAGCCTGAGTTCACCTCTACACCCATGCGCTTTGCCGCACCGGGAGCGTTTGCCATGGCCGGATTGGAGCCGGACGATGTCGACGTGCTGAGCCTCTACGATCCCTTCACCATTGCAGCCTTGATGATGATCGAGGACATGGGATTTTGTGCGAAGGGACAGGGCGGGTCCTTCGTGGAGGGCAATCGCCTGCACTTCGATGGTGGCGCACTGCCGTTCAACACCCACGGCGGGATGTTGAGCCATGCCTATACCCTGGGCGCGTCGCACGTGGTAGAATTAGTGCGCCAGTTGCGCGGGGAGGCGGCGAACCAGGTGGCCGGGGCAGAAATTGCCGTGCATGGCGGCTATTCGGGTAGTGATGCAGGTTGCCTGATCTTGCGGAGGGGCGATTGATGGACCTGCCGCTGCCAGAACTGGAAAACAAGGAAGTCGGCCCGCTGTGGCAAGCCGCACAGCGGTGCGAGCTGCGCCTGCCACGCTGCCGGTCCTGCGGTCGGATCGACTGGTATCCGCGCGGCACCTGCCGCGCCTGCGCCTCGGCAGACATCAGCTGGACGGCTTTGAGCGGCAAGGCGACACTGTTTTCTTGGGCTGTGGTTCGGCGGGCTCTCGATCCCAGACTCGCGTCGCTGGTACCCTACATCTCCGCCATCGTCACCCTGGATGAAGACCCCCAATCGCGCTTTGTCACACGGCTCGTCGATATCGAAGCAGATGCCCTTTCCGCCAGAATGCCAGTACAGGTGTGCTTTCGCGACCTTGGCTTTCCGGCATACCGAACTGGACTGATCGCCCCGCTCTTTACTGGTACATAGGCCGGATAGAGGTAGTTCTATACAAAAAGCCAATGGGAAGGGTAGTGCGTTGAACCAGGCAGAACAGGCACACAAAGCCACCGACACGGCCACGCGAGAGGCTTTCCGCAAACTGGGCGTCGAAGATCTGGCCGAATGGCGATTGACCGTCCCTGACGATAATCCCGATGCCGATGCACGCAACCTGCAGCCAGAATTCCCGATGGGCTGGTTTGCCGTTTGCTATTCGCGCGAACTGGCCGTTGGCGAGGTCAAGCCTGCCCGCTATTTTGCCACCGATCTGGCCATCTGGCGCGGTGAGGATGGCGTGGCCCGCGTGCTAAACGCGCATTGCCCGCACTATGGGGCCGACATGGCAAAGGGTGGGCGCGTTCACGGCAACTGGCTGGAATGTCCTTTCCACGCCTGGCGGTGGGACGAGGCGGGCAAGCTGAAGGAAATTCCTTATTCCAGGAAGCTGCCGCCCAAGGCGAAGCGTGGCGATTGTCTGCCCAAATGGCCTACGCGTGAAATCAACGGTATGGTGCTGGTTTGGTACCACCCGGACAAGATCGAACCGCTGTGGGAACCTATCCGTTTCGACCAGATCGGCCGCGACGATTGGACACCGCTGCAAAGCGTCGAATGGAAGACGGCAAATGCGATGGAGAACCTATCCGACAACGCGGTGGACGTCAGCCACTTCAAATATGTCCACGGCACCAACAACGTCCCGGACTATGAATTCGAATTCAACGGATTGATGCGCCGGATTACGGCCAAGCTCGAATTTGAGACGTCCAAGGGCACGGCTCGCGGTGAAATTGAATCAATTACCTACGGCCCCGGGCAGGGCTGGGTGCGCTATTCCGGTTTGACCGAGACATTGCTGATCACGGGCACCGCTCCAATCGAGCGCGATCTGACGCACACCCGGTTTGCCTTCACTCAGCCGAAGAGCGAGGTTGATGGCCCGCGCGCCGGGCTTGCCCGCGCGCTGATCCGCGAAGTGGCGAGCCAGTTCGATCAGGACAAGATCATCTTCGACCGGCACGTGCGGATCGACCCGCCGCTGGTATGCCAGGGCGATGGCCCCTTCGGCCGAAATGCCAAGTGGTATTCGCAGTTCTATTCGCAGACGGGCGAAACCCCGCAGTTGCCCGATCCCATGCCCGACTACGTCACAGAGAACGCGTGAACCGGCTTGACCTCTCGGACGAGGGAGACCGCAATCTTCCGCGCATCCTGCAATTGCAGGCCGATAGTAATGGCGATGGCATCTGGCTGGTGCAGGATGAACGCCGCGTAACCTTCGCCGAGGCAGACGACGAAGTAACCCGTATCGCGCGCGGCCTTGCCGAACTAGGCGTGGCAAAGGGCGACCGGGTTTCCTTTTTTGCCACCAGCGATCTCGACATCGTTTTACTGACACTGGCGGTGAACCGGCTGGGCGCGGTCTGGATACCGGTAAACGGCGAATACAAGGGTGAATGGCTGAAGCAGACGTTGCGGGACAGCCGTCCCAAAGTAATTGTGACGGACAGCAAGCTGGCTTCGCGCCTTGATGAAGTAATCGCCGATGTGCCGCACGAACACGCCTTGCTGCTGGGTTCGGGCGAGCTACCTGGATGGGCAGGCCGGTTCGACGAGTTGAAACAAGCTCCACCCACAGCCTTCGATCACGGCCATATCCAATACGGTGACGTCAACGCGGTGCTCTGGACCTCTGGTACCACGGGAAAATCAAAGGGCGTTATGCAGAGCCACAATATCTGGATTCGCAGCGCAGAGAAGGGCGGACGATCCAGCTATCGCACGCGAGAGGGCGACGTGCACTACAATTGCCTGCCGATGTACAATACCGCCGCATGGACGACCGGCTATTTTCGCACGCTGGTCGAGGGGATAGCCTGCGCCACAGACCCCAGTTTTTCCGCCAGCCGGTTCTGGGAACGGGTGCGGCACTATGGCGCCACGCACCTGTTCACGCTGGGCGCGATGCACATGTACCTTTGGAAGGCACCCGTGCGCGAAGACGATGCTGACAACCCGGCGCGCGATGCCACCATGACTCCGATGCCAAGGGATCTTCTCGGCCCCTTCTGCGAGCGCTTCGGTATCGAACGTATCGGGCAGGGCTTCGGCCAAAGCGAAATGTCCGCCGTGCTGTCATTGCCGCACCAACTCGCGCTGGCGCTTCCCAAGGGCGCGTTGGGAACGCCCAATCCCGATATCGACCTTCGGTTGGTGGACGACGAAAGGCGCGACGTGGCGTGTGGCGAGGTGGGTGAATTCGCAATCAGGCCCAAGCTGCCGCACATGATGTTCGAAGGCTATTTCGAGAACCCCGAAGCGACCGATGCGGCATTCAGCAACGATGGCTGGTACCTTATGGGCGACCTCGGCAGGCGTGACAAAGACGGGAACTACTATTTCGTCGATCGCAAGAAGGACGCGGTGCGTCTGGCCGGGCGAAACATATCCACCATGGAAGTCGAAAGCGTGATCCGCCAGCATCCGGCGGTGGCCGACGTGGCGGTGTTTGGCATCGTTTCGGACGAATTGGAGAGCGAAAGCGAACTGGCCGCGCATGTAATCGCGGCCGATGGCGAGACGCTTGAGATCGAGCATCTCGCGCGTTTCATCAACGACAATGCACCCTATTACTTCGTCCCGCGTTTTATCGAACTGGTCGACAGTTTCCCGATGACGCCCACCAACAAGGTGCAGAAATACCTGCTCCGCCAGCGCGGTGTGACAGGCGCGACATGGGACCGCAAAGCAGCCGGTCTCGAACTGGCGCGCTAGTAGCGGGTCTGCGCGATATCGGTCAGCTCGCGGGCGCTGGCTTCAGGGCCGGTCGGAATGTTGGCTGTGCGCCGTTCAAGCAGCCTCGTAACCAGTGGCGGGCTGTCCCCCTGGTGCAAGGCCAGGATCGCCTCCCAATTCTCTATGTCTGCCTGCGTATGGCGCTTGTTGTGGCGCACATAGTCGTGCCAGGTTGCAACGTCATAACGTTCAACCCAGCGATTGGCTTGACCCAGATCGCGCATGAGCGTCCAGTCGCGGGCGCCATCACGGCGACGAACGCGCCTTCTCTCACCCATCAGTGCAAGAAACTCCGGTACATCTTCGGCGGCGATTTCATAGGAGAGGGTGATCACTACAGGCCCACTTCGCCCTTCCACCGGCACGAGCGTCTCCGGTTCGTTCCATTGATAGGGATCGAGGTCACGTTCTGCATCTATGACCGGGAGAAACTGTCCGAGCAGGATAGACAAGAGGTGCAGGCCTGCAGCAGTAAGCAGGGCGGCAAAAATGCTCGTCCAGTCCGCAAAAGCGCCGAACGAGGCGGCACCGATCGCCATCGCACCGAATGCGGCCATCTGGTAAATTGAAAGGGTGCGCGCCACGACCCAGCGCGGGGCGGACAATTGGATCACAGTGTTGCAGGTGGACAAGGCAAGCACCCAGCCAATCCCGACAAACACCAGCGCCAGCATGGATAAGGCGAGGTATGGGCTGAACGCGATGGCTACGGTTCCCGCCGCAGCACTGATGGAAGCCAGGACAATGACTTTCTCGCTGCCCAGTTTCTCCAGCAAGGGGCGCACGACAAATCCCGTTGCGACCGATCCAACGCCATATGCCCCAAGCAACAGTCCAAAAGTCAGCGGGCCGCCCTGCAATTGCTCGCGGGCGATTATTGGCAGCAAGGCCGAGACTGCGGCGACAGAAAAGCCGAACAGGGCGGCACGCGGCAATACACGCAGGATATCCGGTGACATGGCTGTGTAGCGAAGACCTGCAGCCATGGCCGTTCCCATGCGTTCGCGCGGCAGCCGGGTCTGTTCCGTCTTCTGTGGTTTCCAGCCCAGCAGCACTGCGGTAAGCGGCAGATAGGTCACGGCATTGCCTATGAAGGCACCAATGGCCCCTGCGGCCCCAACGATCACACCGCCGATTGCCGGACCAAGCGAGCGGGCAATATTGAAAGTCATCGACGAGTAGGCAACGGCTGCCGGTAGCGAGGCGCGGGGCACGATTTCACCGATGACGGCTTGCGATGCAGGGCCGTTAATGGCGAGCCCGCTGCCGATGGCGAAGGTGAAAACCAACAGGATTTCCGGCGTGAGCCAGTCCATCCAGGCAAAAGCCACCAGCGCCAGCGAGACGCACAGCATGAAAACCTGCGCGGCGATCATAACAGTGCGCCGTTCGAAACCGTCTGCCAGCGCGCCTGCGGGCAGGGCGAAGAACATCAGCGGCAACACCAGCGACGTCTGCACCAGCGCCACCATGGAGGCGGATCCGGAAAGGTCCGTCATCAGCCAAGCGGCACCAACACCTTGGATGTTCGTCCCGAAGGACGAGACCAGGGTGGAAAGCCAGATGGCCGTGAAGATGCCGACCGAAAAGGGCGACGCCGGCGCGGCCTTGGCGGGCTGGGATGCTGGCGTACCTGGTGCTCCGTCGGCGCTCATGGGCGCAAGGTTATCAGGATGCCAGCACGCGCGATATACGCTTGGTCAGTATCGGTTCGATACCTTCGACTTGCGGCGCGATATAAAGCACGCGGCTGGCGATACCTTCGAACGCGGCTTCGGCGATTTCGTCGGGAGTCATCGCGCCGCCGCGCAGCTGCTTTGCCGCATCGTCGCCTTGGGCAGCGCGCGTGCGCTCCTCGCTTTCCTTCAGCAGCGGCGTGTCGACGCGCGGAGGACACAGCATCGACACCTTCACCGCTTCCTGCGGCGCCAGTTCCATCTCGAGGCTGTCGACCATCGCCCAGACCGCATGTTTGCAAGCCGTGTAGGACGCAAGTTCAGGTGCGGAGACAAAGCTGCCCATCGAACCCGTGACGACGAATTGTGCTGGCTCTCCTGCATCCAGCATTCGGCCGAGGAAAGCATGCACGGTGTTCACCGTGCCCATCACGTTGATGTCCAGCGCGCGCTTCCACATGGCGAGATCGGGGCGCAGGGTGGTGCCGTAATTGAGCACGCCGGCATTGGCGAATACCAGTGCCGGGGGGCCGAACGTCTGGAACACCTCGTTGGCGAACCCCTCGAACGCCGCAGCGTCACGGATGTCCAGCTTGCGAGCGATGCCGCTGCCTCCAGCCGCCTCCACCATGGAAAGCGTCTCGTTGACGCCTTCTTCGGTTATGTCGGCTAGCGAGACTGACATTCCGCGCGCCGCAGCGGCCAGTGCCAGCGCCCGGCCTATGCCGGAACCGGCACCAGTGACGACGGCATTACGACCCTTGAGTTCCACACCGGCCATCAGGCTGCACCTTCCAGGTCAGCCTCGGTTGCACTGGCAAGCTCGCCCGAGAAGGTAACGGCGTCCCAGTCGACCTCGGTCAGCAAGCGATGATATTCGGGGCTGTACCATGGCGCGTTTACCTGCAACCGGCCGCCCTTTCCGGCATTGAGATAGTAGTTCTTGTCTGCACCGCCCAACTCGCTCAGCTGAACCAGCTTTTGCGATTCAGCATCCAATGCGTCGTTGTAAGCGTGATAGGCCTCTTGCGTGACTTCGACTTGCGATGCGCCTTCACGTAGCATTCCCATCAGCATCTGGCCTGCAAAACTGCCCCAGGTGGCAAACCACACCGGCTGCTGCGGGCCACCTGAAATAGGCTGTGAATTGGGTCCATAGAGCGTGAACAGGTTGGGGAAACCTGGATGCATCAGGCCGAGATATGCGCGGGCGCCGTCCTTGGCGTCCCATTGGTCGTGCAGGTCCTGCCCCTGGTCGCCCTTGTAGCGAGTGGGCCAGAGGTACTTCTCGACCGCGTAGCCGGTGGCCGTGATGATCAGGTCACATTCGTGCACCTGGCCATCCGCGGTCTCGATGCCTTCGGCCACGAAACGTTTGATCGGCGTGGTGATGAAATCGACGTTGTCACGTGTCAGGGCCTTGTACCAGCCGTTGTCGACCACCGGACGCCGCGAGAGCGGCGCATAGTCAGGTACCAGCTTGGCAATCAGTTCTTCGTCGCCGTTCACCTGTTCGGCGATGTAGTCTTCCAACATCTTGCGCATCGCGTCGTTGCCCTCGTTCACGATGCCGCCTTTTGCCTGCCACTCCGGATCGGGCAGCATCAGTTTGTGGGTGTCGAACAGAGAAACGGTGGATGTGAAGCGCCACCAGTTGCGATAACCGGGGAAGTTGGCGACCAGCCAAAGGTGCTCTTCTTCGATGGGTTTGCCGTAGTTGGCTCGCGGCGTAATCCACTGCGGCGTGCGTTGATAGACGTCGACGTGCGCGCCTTTCCCGGCAAGCTGGCTCAGCATCTGTACGCCGGTCGAGCCGTTTCCGATAATGGCGATGCGGCGGCCTGCATACTGCAGATCGGCCGGCCACTGCGCGGTGTGGACGATATCGCCCTTGAACTTCTCCTTGCCCGGAAAATCGACGATCTTGGGCTCTGCGAAGAGGCCGCTGCACGAGACGACGGCATTCACGCTCATGTGCTTTTCGCCGTCCGGCGTGGCGACAGTCAGGTCCCACATGCTGGTGGCGGGATTCCAGGCCGCTTCCTTCACGTCGTGCGCGAATTTCGTCTTGTCATAGACACCAAACTTCTTGCTCACCTTGTCGAGGTGCTTGCGCACGTCGGCACCGCGGCCGAAATAGTCCTTCCAGTGAAATTCGCGGTCGAACATCAGCTCATAGCTGACCGACAGCGTGTCCACGCGCACTTCCGGATAGGTGTTGATGCTCCACACCCCGCCCGCTTCGGGGCGGCGTTCCAGCACGACATAGTCGATGCCCAGCACGTCCAACTGCACGCCCATGCCAATGCCTGCAAATCCGCTGCCGATGATGGCAACCTTGAAGCCTTCGGGAATGTCAGGGCGGTCACCGTCCCATTTGGCCATGTAGGGATAGTCATCGAAACCGGCGATCTCGTGGCGGGCGTTGTATTCCTTGTCGCCGATGGGGGTGCCGACGGCCATTTCCATCATCTGGCGCATGGCATCGGGGGCAGGTGCCGCAAGGCGGCCTTCGCCTGCGTTTTCGAGCAACCAGTCCGCGGCTTTGGTAATCACCTCCTCGCGCTGTTCATCAGTCCACTTCGCGAGCGGAGGTAGCGCAGCCAGCGCTTTATCCCCTGTGTGGTGGAACAAGGTGATGCGAACCGCTTCGAGGTCTGCGGCGCGAAGGGCGCGGTCGATGAAATCCCGATCTTGCATGGCACTGATTCTCCCAATTGCGGTACCCCTATTATCATTCGGCACCCTTTTTGCAATATCGAAAATACTTTTCATTTTACAAAATTCGCGCTAGCAAGGCGACTATGAGCAGACCCGCCCTTTCCGCGCTGCGCGCGCTTGAGATCATCGACGTGATGGCGGGCCAGCCGTCGGAAAGATTCACGCTGTCCGATATCGGGCGGATCACCGGCACCAATGCCGCTTCGCTGCATGCTATCCTCAGCGTGATGATGCAGCGCGGATACTTGCTGCGAGATCCGGTGAAGAAGACATACCGGCTCGCTCCCGCCATGGTGGCCATCGGCGAAGCGGCCGCCAGCCACGACCCGCTGCTGGCACAGGCAAAGCAGGTGGCGCAGGACTGGGCGGCGCACAGCGGGCACGAGACCTTGCTGACCGCACGCGCGGGGAACGACATTATAGGTGTCGCCCGCTTTGCGCCCGGACAGGTGACCGCTACCAGTCTGCGCGTCGGCCAGCGCGTGCCCTTGCGCGCACCGCTGGGCGGGCTGTTCTTTGCCTGGGCCGATGAAGAAGAGCAGGCCGAATGGTGCGCTCCTGAAGAAGCGGATACGCCGCCTGAAGCTATCGCCGCGCACGAGGCCGCGCTTGCGCTGCTACGCGAGCGCGGCTTCCTCGTCTCGCTGCGTTCGGCCGAGCACGGGGCCTTCACCCGGCAACTGATCGCCGCGCAGGACGAGGGGCTGGAGGCGAGCCGCGCAGCCATGTTGCTGGCGGCAATGGACAATGGCCTTTACCAGCCGCAGACCATTGAAGCGGACGGGCGATATCGCGTGCAGGTGCTGTCCGCACCGATATTCGATCGACACTCGCGGGTAATCTACAACATAGGTGTGAGTTATCCGGACACGGCCGTTTCCGGTCGTCAGTTGCTGGACGACGCGCACGCGCTGGTCCGTGCCTGCAACGCGGGCTGGGCGAACGAAAGCATTGCAAGTCTGGGAGCGGAATAGTGAGTGATAGTCTGAAGCTGGATGGCCAGTGTGCCATCGTCTGGGGTGGTGCGGCCGGGATTGGCGAGGCGACATCGCGGCTGCTGGCACAGCGCGGAGCCCGCGTGGTGATCGTCGGGCGCAATCCCGAGCCTGGCGACGCCTTGGCCGCTGAGCTCCAAGGCGCAGGGTTGCAAGCGACTTCTGTTTCAGGCGACGTGATGAGCGAGGCCTCGGTGGAAGCTGTCGTCGACGCCGCAACCGAGGCCTTTGATACGCCGACGCTGACCGCCAATATTATCGGTACTGCGGGCTTTTGCGAGCTGCTGAACATGGAAATGCAAATGTGGGACGACCAGCTGGCGCTCAATTTGCGGCCCATGTTCCTGATCGGGCGCACCATGGCGCGGCGCATGCGCGACGCGGGCAAGGGTGGTTCGCTAGCTTTTACCGGTTCAATCGGCGGCGAACAGGGCGCCATACGCCACGCGGCCTATGGCGCGGCAAAGGCGGGCATGGTGGCATTGGCCAAGTCGATGGCGATTGAATGGGGCCAACTGGGCATCCGGGTGAACCTCGTTTCACCTGGCCCGATCGCCACGCCGCGGATCACACCTTCGCCCGAAATGAACGCGCTGTTCGAGCGCAAACTGCCAGCCGGCCGATTTGGCAAGCCCGAGGAAATAGCCGAGGCACTGGCCTTTGTGCTGTCCGACGCCTCCAGTTTCATCAACGGGCAGAACATCATCGCTGACGGGGGCTGGATGGCGGTTCCACCGATCTCGGCTGACGATAATCCCAACGTCCCGAGCGGCAGCTAGTCGCGACAAGAAACCGGACTTCGAAATGGATACCGAATTCTCCGAACGCCTCTCCAGGATCGAGAACCATATGGCGATCGAGCGGCTTCGTCATACCTACTGGCTTGCGATCGTCGAGCGTGACCTGGAGACCATGCTGTCCTGCTACACTGACGATTCCCATTCGGAATTCGGCTTTGGGTTCGACTTGAAGGGGGCTGACGCCACTCGCGCCTTCTACGCCGATCTCTTCGCCCGCGAGGAGTTGAAAGTGCAGGTGCCTTTCGGGACCAATGGTATCATCGACATGGTGGACGAAGACAAGGCCAACGGCAGCTGGCTTATCCAGGTCTCCATTATCAACCACGGCAAGGACCATGGTGCGCGTAGCCACGTGCGCTATCGCGAAACATATAGGAAGGTGAGTGACGCCTGGAAAATCGCTTACCAGAAGACCGAGTACCTCTTTTTCGAGAAGATCGATCTCCTCGATTCTCCCATTTAGGTGAGGGCTGCGCGCCTAGGCGAGCAGTCGCCTCTCCTCGCCGCGTCTTGAACTGCCAAGCCCTGTCAGCAAGTGGGCGCGCTTCAGGAACAGGTGCGCGTCGCATTCCGCGGTGAAGCCCATGCCGCCGTGAACCTGGATGCCTGCCTTGGCGTTTTCGATGGCGGCGTTTCCCGCCAGCCAGCGCGCCGCGGCAACTTCGCGGGTGTCGGCCCCGCCAAGCCCGAATGCGACCGCTGCCACGCGGGTTTGCGAATCCGCTGCATCGGCGCGCACGCGCATATCGGCAAGGCTGTGCTTGATAGCCTGGAACGAACCGATCGGCTGGCCGAATTGTTCGCGCTGCTTTGCATAATCGACCGCGAGGTCGGTCGCGGATTGCGCCACACCCGCCAGCGCGGCGGAGATCAGCAGCGAAATCCGGTCAGCAATCGCATCACGAGGCGTCGGTGCCGGCGAAGCTGAAGCGCGCATTACGGGCAACGTTTCATCCATCGCCACAGCTTCGGACCATCCGAATGTGTCGGCGGGGTGAAGCGAAGCTCCCGTATCAAGGAGCACGACCCAGTCCGCGCCTTTGCCATCGTAGAGGAACAATTCGCCGCCAAGTGCCCGTGAGGCGAAGGCGGCGCGGGTATCGCCCGCGATCAGCGCGCTGCGGTCATCACCGCTTGCCAGATGCACGGCGGCGATCTGCGCGATCAGCGACGGGGAGGCGAGCACCTTGCCCAGTTCGCGCGCGGCGATCACTTCTTCGGGCAGGCCGTAGCCGGCGCCGCCATCATCTTCGGAAAGGCCCATGGCGAAGATGCCCAGTTCGGCGATATCGTTCCACAGTGCGCGTTCCTTCGCGCCGCCATGGCCGCTTTCCTCGCGCAGTCGGTCGACGGGCAGCAGGTCAGCCAGCATGCCGCCGATGGAATCGGCGATCATCTGCTGGTCTTCGGTGGGATGCAGGTCGATAATCATATTGCTCTCGGTCCCCGCGGTAGTTCGAGCACTCGCTCGCCAATCACATTGCGGCGGATTTCGGAGGTGCCTCCGCCAATCGCCCACTTGAAGCTTTCAAGGTAGTGCAGCGGCCAGTTGTGCCCGGCATCGCGTACCAGTGCTGATGGTCCCAGGATTTCCAGCGCCGCACCGTTGACGCGCCGTGTGAGCTCGCCGAAATAGAGCGCAGGGATGTTGCCCTCGGCCCCGGGCACTTCCTCGCGCATGCCGCGCGAGACGGAGGCCACAGTAAGAGAGCGCAAGGCCATCACCTCGGCGCGCAAGCCTGCCAGTTTGGCGGCAATCGCATCGTCATCGATAAGGGGCCGGTTGGTCTCCGGATCGTTGGTTTCGCGGGCGACTCCAATCAGTCGTTCCACGCCATTCGCCAGCTCGATCTGGTGCGCGATGGTGCCCGTGCCGCGCTCGAAGCCGAGCGTGGTCATGGCAATCGCCCAACCCTTGTTGATCTCGCCCACCACGTTGGTCAGCGGGATGCGCACCTCATCGTAGAAGACTTGTGCGAAATGGGTCACGCCGCTCATCGCTGTGATTGGGCGGATATCGATGCCCGGCAAGTCCATGTCGCAAACGATCCACGTCAAACCACGATGTCGCGGCTCGTCTGGATCGGTGCGCACAAGCAGTTCCTGCCGGTTGGCGCCTTCGGCATAGCTGGTCCAGATCTTGGTGCCGGTGACGACCAGGTGATCGCCGTCCACCACGCCGCGCGTCTTCAGGCTGGCAAGGTCGGAGCCGGCGCCCGGCTCGGAAAAGCCCTGGCACCAGTTTTCCTCACCCTTCAGGATCGGCGGCAGATATTTGCGTTTCTGTTCGTCGGATCCCTGAACGATGATTGTCGGTCCGGCGTGGCTGAGCGCAACGAACATCGAGGCGGAAGGCGGCGCACCTGCACGTGCATATTCCTCGTGCCAGATCAGCTGTTCGAGAACGGAGAGGCCGCGCCCGCCGAATTCCTCTGGCCAAGAGACGCCAGCCCAGCCGCCTTCGTACTGGGTGCGCTGCCAGGCAAGGTCATACTCGCGCAGGTCCAGTCCGTCAGGGGGACGCGGGCCCTTGGGCACGTTGTCCTGCAACCAGTCACGACATTCGGCGCGGAACTGGTCGAGTTTGGAATCTTCGATCAAGCGCATGGTTAGTGGTCCTCAGCGGCTTTTGGGCAGGCCAAAGAAGGCCTCGGCCACCTGGCTGCGATGAACTTCGGAGGTGCCGCCATAGACGGTGGTGACAGAGGCATGGCGCATCTCGTGCTCGAGCTGGCGCGCGCCGTGCTTGCCGCGCAGCAGTGAGTCAGGTGCGGCCATTTCCCACAAATCGACGGCGTCCTTAAGCAATGCTTCCGAACTGTAGAGCTTGCTCATCGGTCCTGCAGCCCGGTCGCCGCCCTGATCTTTCAGCCACAAGGCCCGCCAATAAAGCAGGTAGGATACGCGGTTGCGTGCCGCCGCCGCGGCAATACGTTCGAGCACGCGGGGACTCGCGATGGCCTTACCACCATCGCGGTTCGCCTCGCGTGCCCATTCCACTGCACACTCCACCGCGTGGCGATGCGGCCCCGTGAAGCCGCCTCCGCCCTGTTCGATGGTAAGCGCAAAGCCCATCACCTGTAGGCCGCCGTTGACCGGGCCGACGCGATAGCTGTCTGGTATGCGGACGTTCTCGTAGAAAGTGGCGTTGGTACGCTCGTCCTGAAAGGTGTGCACCGGATGGATTTCAACGCCCGGATCGTCGAGCGGAACAAGGAACACGGTCATGCCCTTGTGCTTGGGCGCGTCCATGTCGGTGCGCGCCAGTAGGAAGACGTGGTGGGCGAGGTTCGCCCCACTGGTCCACATTTTCTGCCCGTCGATGATCCAGTCGCCAGAACCGTCTTCAGCCTGCCGCGCACGTGTCTTGGCGGCGAATACATCGCTGCCCGAATGCGGCTCCGAAAAGCCGAGGCAAGAGATGATCTCGCCATCGGCAAGGCGGGGGATTATGTCGGCCTTGGCCTGTTCCGATCCGAAGTGGATTACCGAATGTCCGACCAGGTTTGAAACGTATTGCGAGTGTGAAGTGACCCCTTCGTCCTCCCAGACCTGTAGGGCGGCAGCGGTCGCAAAATCGTCTAGTCCGCGCCCGCCATGTTCTACCGGCCAGCTGGGAAACAGCAGGCGGGCCTTGCCCATCTTGCGGTTCAGGTCCCAATCGTGACCGTCGTAGGAGAAATGCGCGTTGTCGCGGTATTCCTGAGTCAGTTCATGCCGGAAGAAATCTCGCGTTTCGGCAGCGAATGCCTCGGCTTCTGCGCCATATCCGAACTCGATTTCCATGGCGCCGACGTCGGGCAGGGCAGCGTCTTCGCCAAGCCATAAACGCTTGCCTGCCAGCACGAGTTGCTCGCGTGGATCACCCAGCACAGCAGCTGCGGCGCGAGCGCGGCGCACGTAGAGCTGGACATCATACTCTTCGGCAAGGCCGTAACCGCCGAAGGTATGCTGCGCGCGATAGACCGCTTGCGATGCGGCCTGTGCGGCGAACCAGAATGCCATCGGCGCGGCGGCAGTGGCCTGCTCGCCGTCATGGGCGATTTCCGCCAGGGCCCAGCGCCAGAGCATGTCCGAACCGGTCATCTCGGCGGCCATATCAGCCAAGGGGTGCGCTACGGCCTGATAGGCTGCGATGGGCCGACCGAACTGTTCACGTTCCTTGGCGTAGTCGCCTGCCAGTTCAAGCGCCCGCAAGCCAGCACCGGTCATCCACGCGGCAGTGAGAAGTTTCCATTCCTCAAGGGAGGCAAGGAAAGTGGTGCGTGCATCGTTGCTGGCGGAGAGGACCTCGCCATCAAGCAAGGCAAGATCGAGCGGAGCGATCGGTTGCCCAGCAAGGTTTGCAGGCGCGTCCGTTTTATGGGGGCGGACAAGGCGAACCGCTTCACCGTCAAGCACCAGAACGGCATCGGCAATCGCGCCGCCGGGCACGATCTGTACACCATTGTTCGCTTCGGCCAGCGCGAGGGTGACGAGCGCTTCGCCGGTGCTGGCAGCCTCGATCAGGTCTTCAGGGCCTTGCAGTAGCGCCAGCAGGCGGGTGGCGATGATTCCTTCCACCAGGGGCGTGCTGGCCAGCTGACGGCCAGCCTCGAAGGTGACAAGGCCAGCCTCGAAAGCACCGAAACCGTCTTCGCCAGGCAAGCGCATGGCGAGCGCACCCATTTCGCCAAGTGCGGTCCACAAATCCCGGTCGAAACCGCCGCTTTCGCCTTCGGCCTTGCGCACGCGCTCCATCGAGCTGTGTTCCGCAAAAAACTTGCGGAACTCGTCTGAAAGGATCGACTGGTCTTCGGAGAGGGCGAAATTCACGCGGCTGCTCCTTGGTTCACGGCTTTGGCTGCCATGGCCTTCACGGTCTTGAGATCGACCTTGAGCGAAGGCGTGCGCGGCAGCGTATCAGGGAAAAGGTAGGCAACGGGCACGTTGGTCTTGGGCAGTTTGGCGCGGATTTCCGCCTCTACCTGCTTGGCGGAAAGCGGCACTGCGCCAGGCTGCATTTCGATGACTGCAACGGGCACTTCGCCCAGGCGGCGATCCGGTGCGCCGACTACGCTGCATACGGCGACGCCCGGAAGTTTATTGATCACGCCTTCGATCACGCCGGGCATGATCTTGAATCCGCCGCGCACGATCACGCCGTCTACGCGGCCACGATGGAACAGGAAGCCATCCTCGTCGATCATGCCGAGATCGGTGGTCTTTATGAATTCATCGCCCAGCATCGGAATCTTGACTTCGATAAGGCCGGTTTCTCCAGCGGGCACAGGTTCGCGCGTCTCGGCATCGACGATACGCACCACGTTTTCGCCGGATGGCTTGCCGACACTGCCGAACTTCGCCTCGCCATACTTTTCGTGCAATGCTGCTGACATGGTAGTCGCAGCGCCGCAGAACTCGGTCGCGCCATAGGAAAGCAGGATCACGACGTTGAAGCGCTTTTCAAACTCCCGGTGGGAATCGATATCGACTGCCGCCGTGCCAACCATGACGTAGCTAACTCCGTCGAGAGCGTCATCTGCCACATCTGTGCGGTCGAGAAGCATGCGCACTCCTGCTGGCGGTATCACGACAGCCTTGGGCCTTTTCGCTTTCACGAAGTCTAGCCAGTCATCGAGGTCGAATTTTTCCTGGAACAGCATCAGGCGCCGCGTCACCGCATAGGGCAGGAAGGAATAGATTCCCGAGATGTTGCTGAGCGGGAAGTTGACGGTGCCGGGATCGCCTTCCTCGTCTTGCGAGCCGCCCTGGTCGAGCACGCCCTGTGCCAGGATAGCCGTCTCCAGCGTGGAGAACAGCGCGGGCGAGCGCTTGGGAGCGCCGGTCGTGCCGCTTGTGAGCAATTCGACCACCGGCTGCTCGGTCGGCCCTGCGGTGCCGGAGCGTTCTGCATCCAACGAACCAGCCACCAGCTTCACTGGTTGATCGGACTCCAGGTCAGCCGACAGCGAAATGCCCAGCGCCCCGGGCGCGAGCGCGCCAATCGTTTCCTCGGTCCAGTCCTGCTCGTCGGCGATGACTGCAGGAAGGTTGAGCTTCTTCAGGTCCGCTGCGATCGCTTCGGGCGACTGGAAAGCATAAGCCATCACGATGCTGCGGCGCGCGGCCAGCAAGGCCAGCAGGGCGGCAGCAAAGGCGGGCCGGTTGCGCGGCACGAAGCCGATCTGCTGCGCTTCGCCAAGTCCGGCGGCATCAAGCAGCCGTTCCACTTCGGCGGCTACCTTTTTCAGATAGGCCCAGCGAACTTCGCTGCCCTTGAAGTGCAGCGCAACTTTCTCGCCATCTCCGGCAAGTGCATTGGCGATGAGTGTGTCGAGAGTCTGTGCCATGGCCTAATCCTGTTCCCGCAATTGAGATACAGGAATTGCCATTGGGTGCAAGTCCAAAAGGAGTGCTCGCGCGTCCAGATCGCGCCATCCATGACGATGGATTCTGCGGAGCTTTACAGTTGCGGTCGGGAACCGGGGGCGGCGCGTTCCTGCGCGGCTCCGGCAAAGCACTGCGCGATCTCCAGCCACTTGAGGGCCGCCTCGCCTTCGGCAGAGAGGTCCGTGTCCTCGAATGCCCTGCGCTGGGTCACTACCGCGGCGAATTCCTGCGCTGGCCCAGAGACGGTTCCATTGCCATTGCCCGGCCATTCCCATGTATCGCCCGATGGTGCCGTCAGGCGTACGTCCGGTCTTTCGGGAACGTCCAGGCCGCGGTTGCGGAAAGACCAGCCAAAGGTACGCACGCCAAGATCGCAAATGTGCCGGATACGATCGCTCGGTTCGCGGTGAACTTCGAAGAGGTCGTATATGTCCTGCCCATGAGCCCACACTTCCATCAGGCGAGCGGTAGCGAAAGAGAGTACACCCATTTCCGGGCCGAACCAGGCAACGCGGTAGCCCTCCGGTGCGTCGCGCAACTTGCGGACAATGGTTTCGTAGCCTGAACGCCAGGTAGCCAGCACGGCACCATTCGATTCGCCGGCAAATTCGCGCCGAATCTGTTCGGAGAGTTCAACACCTTCTGCTTGTAGGGCGCGGATTGCTTTTACCTTTTCGGAGAAGGCATCGCGGTCGCCGAGCGAGACGAGGCCAAATCCGTCAACCTGGTGAAGGTGAAGGATCTCGTCACGCACAGTCCAGTCGAAGAAAGCTGTAACGCGACCCCAGTCGGCATCGGAGAGGCCTGATACGAACCGATCCAGCTCGCGGTTTTCGGCCAACAGGTCTTCGCACAGGGCGTCGACTGCGGCCGGATCAGCCATTCTGCAGGACCGAGTCCTTGAACATCGTGTTTTCGAGGCCCTTGCGCATCCATTCCTCGATAGTCCCCGAGCAACGATGACTGGCCAGCTCGGCCATTTCGACGTCGCCTTCGAGAATTGCGTTGGCAAGCTTCAGGCGCAGTTTGCGATAGGTGGTCACGCGATCGGGCCGATCGATCAGCACGTCCTGTTCGCGGCGCAACTGTGCCGTAAAATCGTAGAGGATTTCCAACAGCAAGGTCAGCACTGCATTCTGGCTCATCTCGCCAAGAATTTCTCCGAACAGCCGTTCGCTACGAAGGAATTCGCGATACCCCTCTTTGTCGGCTTCATTGTCGCTGGCATCGAGATCCGTCTGGCAATCGATGAACTTTTTCAGCTTGGCGCGCAGCTTCGGGTCCTTGTTCTTGGCCGCTCGCTTGGCCAGTTCTGCGCGCAATGGTTCCATCGCTGCGGTGGTTTCCGACAAGCCGGCGTTGCGGCTCATCAGGTAGAGCGCGGCCATCCGGCTGACACTAAGCGAACCGGGACGCGAAGCGAAATATCCGCCACCAACACCGCGCTTGATCGTCACCAGGCTTTCCTGAACGACGCGGGCAGAGGCCTGCCGCAGGGTCGGACGGCTGACGCCCAGCCGTTCGATCATGTCCTCTTCGGAACCAAGGAATTCGCCGTCCTCTTTCGACAGTGCATAAATCCGCAGCTGCTTTGCCGCCTCGTCCACCGCGGAGACGGCCTTGCTCTTGCTGCGTTTCTTGGTCTTTTCTGCCACGTGTTTACACTCCAGCCCACTTGCCAATTTCACCGGCTTGGCATCCCGGTAAATAATCAAAAATGCCTCAGCGAAAGTGCCCACCTGTCACTGCGAGTGAAGCAGACGACATGAAGGCCGATTCCTGCGTCGACAGAAAGAGGCATACCTTTGCTATATCGTCCGGCGTCCCCGGTCGACCCGCACGATTTAGCGTTTCCACGGGCACGTGGGGCGCATCGTCTTCGAACATGAAATCGATCATTGGTGTCTGGATGACACCCGGACACACTGCATTGACGCGCACCGTGGGGCCCAGTTCGCCGGAAAAGGCCTCGGTAAAGGCGACGAGCCCGGCCTTGGTAGCCGAATAGACCGCCATGCCCGGCTGCGAACGCAAACCGGCCAGCGAGGCAACGTTGACGATCGTGCCGAACTCGGCCTGTTCCAGATGGGGCAGGGCCGCGCGGCAGGTGAGGAAAGGCCCGGCGAGGTTCACGCGGGCGAGCCGATTGAACTCCTCGAAGCTGGTCTCACGCACCGGCTTGCGAACGAGGATCCCCGCGACATTCACCAATCCGTCGATTCCGTTCATCGCCTTGGCAGCCGCTTTGATGGCGCTTTCCACTGCCTCTTCGCTGGAGACATCGCAGCAAAGGGCGATCTGGCTCAGCTCGTCAGCAATTGCCTGGAGTTTGTCCTCGGTGATATCAAGCAGGGCGAGCCTGGCACCTTCGGCTGCGAACAGGCGGGCGATTCCTGCGCCCATGCCCGACGCCGCGCCGGTAATGACGATCTTGCGCCCCTTCAGCCTCTCACCGCTGTAATACGTCAATTCAACTTCCTCTTTTGACCCTTTTATGCTGTAACAGCGCCGAATGGAAGCTGATAAGCAGAATTTGATATAGAGGAATTGTCATGCCGATGGATCCCGATGCCGAGCAGATGATGAACATGCTCGAGCAGATGGCCCCACTTCCGACCAAACAGACCGTGGCCCATGAATACCGGGCCGAGCGCGCGGCTGACCTTGCTGCGCGCGAGATCGAGATCATTCCAGTCGACCATGTCGAGACATTTGATGTGCCTGGCGACGGCAATAGCGTAACCGTGCGCCTCTATCGCCATGGAGATGGCACCGGGCCGCGCCCCACCATGATCTACATGCATGGCGGCGGGTTCGTGACCTGCAGCATCGATACGCATGACCCTTATTGCCGCACGCTGGCACGCGACACGGGCATGACGATCGTATCCGTCGACTATCGCCTGGCCCCGGAACACAAGCACCCGGCAGCGTTCGAGGATTGCCGGGCCGTGCTGGAATGGGCGACCGGAGACGACGCCAAGTTAAAGGGCGTGGACGTTGAGAAACTGGTGTTGGCTGGAGACAGTGCCGGCGGCGCCCTGGCGGCTGCGCTCGCACTCTGGGCGCGTGACAACGGTGGACCGGCAATTCTGCACCAGGTGTTAATCTACCCGGTGATCGACAACGATTTCAGCACCCCGTCCTATAGCGAAAATGCCACCGACCGTTACCTGACCACGGAAAGCATGCGCTGGTTCTGGCAACAGTATCTGGGCGATGCCGATGCCGATGCGGATCAATATGCCGCGCCGGGCAAGGCAGGCGATCTTTCAGGCCTGCCGCCTGCCACGATCATCACTGCGGGTTACGATCCCCTGCGAGACGACGGTGCCAACTTCGCCAAACGCCTAGCCGATGCCGGCGTGCCGGTGGAATACCGCGACTATCCGGGAACCTTCCACGGCTTTGCGGGCCTGTTCATGCTGGAAAGCGCCCGCCAGTCGTTCGCGTTCATCAAGCAGCGGTTGGCCAATGCGATAGGGTAGGAATTCCGTCCTCGACTTTGCATCGCGGCGCTTCGGCCTTAGTCTCACGAGATGATCACACAGGCGCACAAGGCTCTGGATCCGCGCGCGGCGCGCAGCCGGGAACGGTTGCACGAAGCTATGCTGACGCTGCTGTCGAAAAGGCCGCTGGAAGAGATTTCGGTGACTGAAATCGTGGCTGAGGCAGGCATCGGGTATGCCACCTTCTTCCGGCACTATCCGGACAAGCACGAATTGTGGCGCGCGGCGACCGAGAGCCTGATCCACGAACTCAATATCCGCATCGCGCCCCTGATGGAAACTGCCGATCACCACGCCGCAGCGCTGGAGATATGCCGCTTCGTCGCAAATCATCGCGACGTGTACCGCATGTTGCTGGCCGGCGGATCCGCCGACGCGACGCGTGAAGTGATGCTGCGCGACACATTGGCCGTGGCAGAAGGTCTGCCTTCGCGCGAATTGATCGGCCTGCCGCCCACGCTCGGCAGCCACTTTGCCGTGAATGCGATTTTCGCAATCCTTGCTTGGTGGCTGGGCGGCCACGAAGATGTGCCGGCTGGCGAAGTCGCCGAATATCTCGACCGATTGGTTTTCGTGCCAATGTTCGAACGGGACTGAGCTGCCTGACGATCAAGCGATTGAATCCTCGGATCGACGTTGTATACAGTTACCTGAATAGAAGAGGAGAGTTTCCGTGAGCGATGTTGCCGGCACTTACGATTGTACCACCAAGAGCCCGATGGGCGACCAGAAGGGCACCCTGACCGTTGTCCCCGGCGCAGATGGCACAACTTTTACAGGGACCATGGTGAGCCAGGGCAATTCGCTGGAAGTGGAAGACGGCAAGATTGACGGCAACCGTCTGACTTGGGTGGTCAATATGACCTCGCCCATGCCGATCAAGCTGGAAGGTGACGCCACGGTCGATGGTGATACGTTGAGTGGCCATGTTAAGGCCGGCATTTTCGGCAATATGGACATGACCGGCACCAAGGTTGGCTGACCATCCACAGGGCGCGAGCCGGACAAAGACAAGAGAACGGCGGCCAGAGCGATCTGGCCGCCGTTCCTGCTTGTGCGGCGATTACCTCAGTCGTGGAGAAGGTGATCCAGTTCCGCCCAAGCATCGCCGGGGCCGCGGACGAAGCCCAGCTCGGCTGCGGCGTCGTCCATCGGCGTATCGAGGTACTTAGTGTAGTCCACCATGAACAGTGGCATTGTGATTGCCTGCCCGGCTTCGATCCCGCGCCGCGTGGCTTCCATCATCAGCGAGACGCCGCCGGGATAGTTGAACAGCGTGCGGGCATAGAGCGCGCTCGATACAAAGCTGTTGTTGATCGATGCCTCATGCGCCAGCTCTGGTGAAAGCAGCCGGGCATTGGCCGTTACGTTCATCACCGCCAACGCGTGTTCTCCCGCATGATTGGGGCCGAAGCCCGTCAGCAAGTGCTGCAGGTCGTGGCTGTAGCCGATTGCCTGCATGAGGAACTCGTAGTCGCTCTGCGCGTCGTAATTCATCACGAACCGCATGGTCATGCCAGACTGGGTGATGAATTCGTGCACGGCATGGCCCAGAGTTCCCTTGGCGCATCGGGCGACGTCTTCAACGTCGATCCTGATGGTCTTGCGTTCCCCGATCCACGCATCGAATTGAGGGTTCTTTTCCCGTTCCGCCGTGATCGCATCGGCGGCGGAGAAATAGTCCGTGATGTCGGCAATCCCGCGCGACATTTCGGGTATGTCCCAGGTGAAAGGCAGGTCGGGACCATAGCGGCGCAGTGCCATCATCGAAAAGGCGTGCTTGAACAGCGGACTGTTGAGATATTTCGACGTGCTCATCGGCACGCTGCCGGCGACAGGCATCTTGCCCTGGCGCATGTACTGCGCTTCCTTTGCCGTCATCCCGCCCTGGCGACGGAAAATCTCGGCGGGATCGCGGTCTTCGACCTTCTTTATCTCGTTCACGTTTCTCTCCCTGCCAGCGCCTATTCGGCGGCTTGCGCCATCGCAGCTTCGCCGCCCGGCTGGTGTCCAGCGATCATCCCGGGATAGTTGCCCGTGAAGAACCCGGCCTGGAAGGTGGGGTGGCCAGCCACCATGGTCAGTCGCATGGGTGCTGCCTCACGCGTGTAACGCCAGGTTCGCCCGCCCGATCCATCGGGCACGTCGAACATGCGGATGGTAGGGTGTCGCGCGATCTCGTCGATATCCCAGACCACAACGTCGGCGCTGCGCCCGGCTTCCAGCTTGCCGCGATCATCGAGGCCGAAGAAGTCGGCCAGCTTGCCGGTCAGGTTGTGAATCGCTTCTTCGATGGTCAGCAGCTGCTTCTTCACCACATAGTCCAGGATCAGGTCGATATGGTCGCCAATGCCGCACAGCATTTGGCCGTGGGCGCCCGAATCCGAGACATTGCCGATCGCGAAGGGATCCTTGAATAGTTCGGCCATCATCTGGTCGGATTCGCGATCAATCACGAACACCAGCGTCGAACGAAGCCCATTGACCTTGAGCCATTCGGCCAGTGCATCGGAGGGATGTTCTTCGTCGCTTTGTTCGACCACATCGGCCAGCGTCACTCCGACACCGAAGGGGCCGTGGCCGCTTTCGCTTTCGATCATGGTGACGGTTTCCGGCCGGCGGAAGTAGGCTTGCGGGTACATGTCATCGTCCCAGGCCTTTCGCGCGCGGGCGCGCCAGTCGGGATCGTCGAGCAAGTCGTACTTCGCCTGTTCGTCCTTGGCATCGATCAGCTCGTGCCAGACGAGGTTGTTCGACTGCGCAAAGGTAAGCGAGTTGAAGAAATTGACGTTAGTGGTGGGCGGCACGTGGTGGAAGGCTGTGTACATCTGCCGCCCCTCGTCCTTGAAACGCTGGTGGATCGCATGGGTGTTGGGCAGACGCGCCATCTGGAACTTCAGGGTCGGCACGCCGGCCCACAGCGTGCGGAACCTGCGCCCCTTCAGCAGGGGATCGAAACGGGCGAGGTCTTTTTCGCCTTCGTAGCGCTGGAAGACCGAGAACATCACCTGGAAGGTCTTGTCCTCGTATTCATCGAGCACGTCGAACAGGGCTTTGAACTCCTTGTCCTCGGCCAGCAGCGAGGGAACAGGGTTGCCTTGCCCGTCATAGTCCATGGTGTTGCTGGATAGGCCCAGCGCGCCCGCGTCCAGCGCATCGCGCAGCAGCGCCTGCATCTGGGCGATTTCATCGTCGGTGGCGGCGCGTTTGGTCGCGTCCATGCCCATTACCGCCAGGCGTATGGCGATGTGACCGCAATAGAATTCCATGTTCACCGGCACGCGCAGCTTCTCCAGCATGGAATCGCGATATTCGGACCAGCTGCGCCAGTCCCATGGCAGTTCGTCGCGGAACGGCGTGATGGGGATATCCTCGAAGAACGAGAATATCTTGATCATGGCATCGCGCGCCTCCGGATCGTTGGAAACCGGCGCTGCGGTGAAACCGCAATTGCCGTTGATGCTGGAAGTGACGCCGTAGCCGCTCATCGGCTCCAGGTTGGGGTTCCACCACATCGGTGCGTCGTAATGGTTATGTGTTTCGATGAAGCCGGGGGTGACATAGCATCCGCTGGCATCAACCAGGCGTTCACGCGCACGCTTCTCGAGGTTTTCACCCACTTCGACGATCTTGCCGTCAGCGATCCGGACGTCGGCCTTGCGCGCATCAGCGCCTGTACCATCCACCACGGTTCCGCCCTTGATAAGTGTATCGAAAAGCATCGTCCTGTCTCCCTTTCGCGCCATTGCGATAGCGCTATTTATGATATAGCGTGTATCATACTTTACGAACACCCCCGGTCAAGGCTAAAGAGGTACCCGAATAAGCGCCAATGGGTGAGGATATGACCGAGCAATTTGATGTCGTGGTGATCGGTGCCGGCTTTGGCGGGCTGCACATGTTGTGGAAGCTGCGACAGCTGGGCAAGACGGCTGTCGCGCTGGATAAGGCGGGCGATGTCGGCGGCACCTGGTACTGGAATCGCTACCCCGGCGCGCGTTGCGATGTGCCCAGCCTCGAATACTCCGTTCCCTGGGATCCGGAGCTTGAGCAGGAGTGGGACTGGAGCGAGAGATACTCCGCCCAGCCTGAAATCCTCGCCTACATCGAAGAAGTTGCGCGGCGGCATGATCTGAAACGCGATATCCGCTTCGAGACCACGGTGACTGCCATGTCCCGCGATGAGCAGCGCGGTCTTTGGATAGTTGAGACCAATACTGGGACCACGTTCGAGGCACCCGTTGTCGTCTCGGCCGCCGGTTGCCTGTCGACGCCCAACCTCCCCGATATTCCTGGCATCGAGAACTTTGCGCGCCCGCTTCACCACACCGGGCAATGGCCGCATGAACCCGTGTCGTTCGAAGGTAAGCGGGTTGGCGTAATCGGCACCGGATCGACCGGCGTACAGGCCTCCACCGCCATCGCTGCCGATGCGGGACATCTCTATGTCTTCCAGCGCACCGCCCAATACAGTCTGCCGGCCCTTAACCGGCCGCTGACCGATGCGGAAAGAGCCGAGGCGAAGGCAAATTACGCCGAAATCCGCCGGATCCAGCACGCCAGCTATGGCGCTGCGATCATCGATCCGCCCAAGGGCATGAAGGCGTTCGAGGATTCAAGGGAAGAGCGCCTGGCCGAATACGAGCGGCGCTGGAACATCGGCAGGCAAGACCTGTTGGCTGCCTATGCCGACCTCGGCACCGATCCGGAAGTGAACGAAGAGGCCTCCGAATTCGTCCGCGAGAAGATCCGCGCCATCGTGAAGGACCCGGGGACTGCCGAGAAGCTGTGCCCCACGGCCAATCCGCTCGGCACGCGGCGGATCATCATGGACACCGGCTATTTCGAGATCTTCAATCAGGACAACGTGTCGCTGGTGGATATCCGCGAAGACCCGATCGTTCAGATTACCGAAACCGGCGTACAGCTGGAAAGCGATCGCTTCATCGAGCTTGACATGTTGGTGATCGCCACCGGGTATGATGCGGTAACAGGGCCACTGCTGGACATGAACATTACCGGGCGTGGCGGCGAGAAGCTGACCGACAAATGGGCCGATGGCCCAGAGACCTACCTTGGCCTGATGATGCACAAATTTCCCAACCTGTTCACCATCACCGGTCCGCAAAGCCCGACCGTCCATGCCAATGTCATCATGGCGATCGAGCAACATGTCGAGTGGATCGGCGATTGCCTGTCCTACATGGACAGGCAGGGCATTGCCGAGATCGAACCGTCCCGCGCCTCCGAAGTGGAGTGGGGCGCTACGGTAGCCGCCATCGGCTCCGTCGGCTTGCGTGCCAAGGACACGAACAACTGGTACCTGGGACAGAACATCCCCGGCAAGCCGGTCAGTTACATGACCTACCAAGGGGGGCTGGTCCGTTATCGTCAGACTTGTGACGAGATCGCCGCCGATGGGTACCGCGGTTTCGATCTGAAGCGTGAAGAAGCTCGGGCGGAAGCTTGAGCATCAAGCTACCTGGTCCGGAGATATTGGTGTGAACGAAACCTGGGACTACATCATCGTGGGCGGCGGTTCGGCGGGCTGCGTGCTCGCCAACCGGTTATCCGAAGACTCTTCCAATCGCGTCCTTCTGCTGGAAGCGGGCGGTGACAATAAATCGCTGTTCGTCACCATGCCAAAGGGCTTTGGCAAGACTCTCAGCGACCCCCGGCATGTGTGGTTCAATCCGGCTGATCCCTACGAAGGCGGACCGAACGAGCCCACCGTCTGGCTGGCCGGAAAGGGCCTCGGCGGAGGCTCGGCAGTGAACGGTATGCTCTACGTTCGCGGGCATCCGGAAGATTACGATAGCTGGGGCCGCATCGCGGGGCCCGAATGGTCGTGGGCGCATATGAAGGCGGCGTTTCGCGCCATCGAGAACCACGAACTGGGCGATGACGGCAACCGCGGCGTTGGCGGTCCGGTCGGGATCACCATCAACACCATGCGCGACGAATTGGGTGATCGCATCATCGAGGCGGGCGTCCAGATGGGGCTGCCGCAGCGCGAAGATATCAATGGCGAGGACCATGAAGGCGTGGGATACCACCCGCAGAATATCTGGAAGGGTCAGCGCGTGACCTCGGCGAAAGCATTTCTGGAGCCGGTGATGTCGCGCCCGAACCTGACTGTGAAGACAGGCGTTCTGGTTGACCGCATCGGGTTTGACGGCAAGCGCGCAACCTGCGTTCATGCGACCGTCGGCGGCGAGCCAGTGAGGTTTGCCGCTAGACGCGAGATCATCATGAGTTCCGGTGTCATGGGCTCACCACAGATACTCCAGCGTTCCGGCGTGGGACCAGCCGAGTTGCTGGATCGCCTTGGTATCCAGATCGTCAGCGCGCTGCCGGTGGGCCAGCATCTGCAAGAGCATTTTACGATACCCTTCGTGCGGCCGCTCAAGCGCTACAAGGGCTTCAACCATCGCTATCGTGGGCTGGGCTTGTTGCGTAGCGTGCTGGAGTATTTCATTCTTCGCTGCGGCGTGTTGAGCAACGCAGTTTGGGACATTGCCGTATTCGCGCGTAGCTCTCCCGATAAGCCGCGCCCTGATATCCAGCTCCAGATCGGCGGCGCATCCATGTCCGAACGCGAGGTGTCGGGCGGCAGCAGCCGTATCGAGATGTCACCATTCCCGGCCCTGACGGTCTACGCCTTTCTCAACCTGCTCGATAGTGAAGGCAGCGTGGAAATCCGCTCTCGCAATGCGGGAGACCCGCCGCGCATCGCGCCCAACTTTCTCGCCAGTGAGCACGATCAGCAGATGGCTATCGGATTGTTTCGCTTTGTGCGCCGGTACTTCGAGCAACCCGCCGTTCGCGATATCGTTGGCGAGGAATTGGCACCGGGCGGCGGGGAAAGCGACGCGGATATCGTCGCTACCGCGAAGCGCAAGGGTATTGCGGGGCTGCACGCCGTTGGCACCTGTGCCATGGGCTCCGGTCCTGACAGCGTCGTGGATTCGCGGCTACGGGTTCGCGGCGTCGAAGGCCTGCGCGTCGTCGATTGTTCGGTGATGCCCAGACTTCTCGCTGCTAACACCAACGGTCCGGCCATGGCGCTGGGCTGGCGAGCAGCCGACCTGATCCTGGAAGATGCGAAAGCGCCAGCCTAGATCACGCCCGCCTCGCGTAGCGCCGTCAGCCGGGCCGCTTCCATTCCGATTTCACCAAGCACCTCATCGGTGTGTTCGCCGAGGGTGGGCGCGCGGCGATAGAGTTCGCCCGGCGTTTCCGACATGCGGAACGGTGTTTCCACCACGGGGGCAGGGCGGGACAGTCCGGGGTAGTCCATGTCTTTCAGGAAACCCATCGCCTGCACGTGCGGATCGTCCAGCACGTCTTGCGGGGAATATAGCGGCCCTGCCGGAATGCGCGCCGCTTCCAGCGCGTCGAGGACTTCTGCCAAAGTCATGTCCGCGCACCAGCTCTGCATTTTCGCGTTGAGCAGCTTCCCATTGGCAGCGCGCTTGTCGTCGTTGGCGAAGCGCGCGTCCTCAAACCAGTCGAGCGCATCGACAAGGCGGCACCAGCGCTTGAACATCGGTTGCCCGGCGATCTGTACCAGCACCCAGCCGTCCCTCACCTGAAACAGGTCGCATGGTGCGGCGGCGGTACCGGCGTTGCCCACCCGGCCACGGTTGGAATTGAGGATCGCCTGATCGATCACCATTCCGTTGGTCATCATCAGCGCCACCGGCAGCAGCGCGGCCTCTACCGATTGGCCTTCGCCCGTGCGTTCACGATGGTAGAGCGCCATGGAAATGCCGATGGCAAGCGAGAGCGCGGTGCCGAAATCGACATATGGCACCACCGAGCGCATCGGCTGTTCGGGTGTGCCGGAGCGATAGACGCCGCCCGACATGACCTGTCCGATCCCGTCAAACGCGACGCGGTTCGAATAGGGGCCGCCGCGTCCGAAACCCATGGCATTGGCGAAGATGATGTCGGGCTTGACCGCGCGCACGCTGGCATAGTCCAGCGCATTCGCTTCCAATGCCGCGTCGGGCATGTTCACCAGTACCACGTCGGCCGTTTCCAGCAGTTCGCGCAGCACCGCCTTGCCCTCGTCGGTCATGGTATCCAGCGTAACCGAGCGCTTGTTGCGATTGCACTGGAGGAAGGTTGCGCCGTCGCCCGTCTCGCTGACGGGCTGGACGAAGCGATCTTCACCGCCGGTTTTCTTCTCCACGCGGATCACGTCGGCACCCATGTCGGCCAGGATCGCCCCGCACCACGGCGCAGCAATGAAGCGCCCGAAGTCGAGCACACGGATGCCGGAAAGTACCTGTTTCGTCATATGCAATTCCTAGATGGAGAAGCCGCCGTCGATCGGCAGCGCCACGCCCTGGATGAACTTCGCCCTGTCGCTGGAAAGAAACAGCACTGCTTCAGCAATGTCTTCGGCATCGCCCAGTTCGCCGGTGATCGGGCTGAGCCGCGAGAAGATTTCTTTCAATTGTCGTGCGTCATCTTCGACTTCGCCAGTCATGCCTGTGCGGATCACGCCGGGGCAGACACTGTTCACGCGAATACCGCGTCCGCCATATTTGCGCGCCGCCGCACCCGAGAAGCCGACGACGCCATGCTTGGCAGCGGTGTAATCCAGTGCGCCCACCGATCCGGAAATGCCGGCAATCGAGGCGGTGTTTACAATGGTTCCGCGGCCCTGTTCAAGCATGGCGGCCACCTGGTGCTTCATGCAGTAGATGACGCCCATCAGGTCGACCGCGATGGTCTTTTCGACCCGCTCCAGATCAAAGGGGTCCTCATGGCTGCCGGTGATCCCTGCGTTGTTGAAGGCGTGATCGATCCGCCCATGGGTGGATAGCGCCTGCACGACAGCCTTCTCGGCGGTGTCGGGCTTGCTCAGGTCAGCGACGATCGCGCTGGCTTCACCACCTGCCTGCTCGATCATATCGACGGTCTCGGCGCAAGCATCGCCAGCGATATCGACGCAGGCGACCGTCGCCCCGCGCACAGCGAACATCAGCGCTGTCGCCCTGCCAATGCCGCTGCCGGCGCCTGAGACAAAGGCCACGCGGCCGGAAAACTCGGTGTTCAGGTCCATCTTCCCGGATCGCCCTGAGGCGCTTTCTGCTTGTTTGAGGTACCTCTATGCAGCTACAAGCCTTGTGGCGCAAGAGACCATGTCTTGCGCAACAAGCACTCTGCAAGAAGTGGAGGCTTCTCGGGAGACACGGATTGAACACTGCTACAACAGCCCCGCTCAGGCCCGGTCCATTCCCATGGTATCGCGGTTGGACGATGGTGGCGCTCGGCATCGTGATGGTGATGATGAGCGTCGGCTCGGTGCTCTATGGCTACTCGATCTACGTCACCCCGGTTTCAGAGGAACTGGGCCTTTCACGCGAGACGGTGAACAGCGGCATCGTGTTCCAGCACTTGGGCACGGCCCTGTTGACCCCGATGATCGGGCGAATGCTCGATAAGCTCAAAGTCAGCACCATCGTTTTTATCAGCGGGCTGTGCATGGGCGGTGGCCTGATCGGCCTCGCTATTGGCGATGCGCTGTGGCCTAAAGCCGTGCTGTTGTTCTTCCCTATATCCTTTGCCTTTTCCGGGGCGGGATCAGTCGCCAGCTACGTGCTGGTGGCGCGCTGGTTCAAGGTCAATCGGGGACGGGCCATGGCCATCGTCGCCTTTGGCCAATCGGGCGGCAGCGTGGTCTTTGCACCCGTGGTGGGCTTGCTGGTGACGGCGGTCGGCTGGCGCGACGCGCTGATTTATCAGGGTGCTTTTGTCGGGTTGGCGCTGGTGTTGATCGCCTGGGGCATGGTCGATCGGCCGCTGCCGGGCGAGAGCGAGCCCAAGGCGAAGGAATCGCACCTGGTGATCGAGACCAAGGCAGACGAAGGCCCGCTATCGATCGGCGAGATCGTCACCAGCCCGATATTCTGGGTCCTAGCCGCCATCGTCGCACTGACCCTGTCGGTGGTGCAGGCAACAGTCGTCAGCTTGGTTCCGCTGGCCAATGGGCGCGGGATCGATCTCGTACAGGCCAGCACGCTGTTGTCGATGCTTGGTGTGTCCGGCCTTGCCGGTAAATTCGCCCTGGCGGTAATTGCCGACAGGGTTGATCGTCTGACACTGGTGACGCTCGCGGTGGCGGTAATCATGGCGTTTGCCTTCAGCCTTACATTCGAGCTGGGCTATATCGGGCTTGCCATATCCTGCGTACTTGCAGGTCTGGCGATTGCCGGCTTCTGGCCAATCTATTCCGCTCTTATCGCCGATATCTTCGGACCCAATTCGCTCGGTTCGGTGGAGGGCATGGTCGCACCTGTCATCTCGCTCGCCTCTGCAGGCACCGTCTATCTGGCCGGCGTAACCTTTGACATTCACGGCGACTATGACCTCACTTTTACGATTTTCGGATGGGCGCTGGCCGTTGCCTTCATCCTTTCCCTGTCCCTGCAAATCGTGCGGGCGCGTAAGGCGAAACGCGCAGTCGCATGAAACCGAACCTGGTCATTCGCAGCGGGACAATCGTCGATGGCAGCGGCGCTGCAGGCTATGCTGGCGATGTCGCGATTGCCGATGGCCGAATCTTGGCTGTCGGTAATATCGATGCGCTCGATTGCAGCGAAGCCGAGGAAGTCGATGCGCGCGGTTGCCTGGTGACACCTGGTTTCGTGGACATTCACACGCATTACGACGGTCAGGCGATATGGTCCGAGAGGCTGCGGCCAAGTACCGACCATGGTGTGACCACCGTCGTCATCGGTAACTGCGGAGTCGGCTTCGCGCCTTGCAGGCTCGGCGATCACGAAGCGCTTATCAGCCTGATGGAAGGCGTGGAGGACATTCCCGGCGTGGTGATGGCCGAGGGGCTCGACTGGTCGTGGGAAAGCTTCGAGGATTACCTCGATGCCTTGGAGGCTCGAGCGCACGACTGCGATATTGCCGCCTATCTGCCTCATTCGCCCTTGCGTGTTTTCGTGATGGGAGAGCGCGGGATTGCCCGCGAGCAAGCCACCAAGGCAGACCTGCAGGCCATGCGCCAGATGGCAGCCAGAGCGATGAAAGCTGGAGCGCTTGGCTGTGCGACCTCGCGCCTGTTCTTCCACCGAACTGCGGATGGCGAACTGATCCCCACCTACAACGCTTCCGAAGCCGAGCTCGAAGCCCTCGCTGCCGGAATGGACGATGCGGGCGGCGGGGTGTTGCAGCTGGTACCCAACTTCGAGGATCCCGATGTATCGGGCGAAGTGGCGCTGATGGCCCGAGTGGCTGGAGATCACAATGTCTCCGTCACCTTCACGGGCACTACCGGAGATCAGCCGGGGCGCTTTGCCGCGCTGCTGGATCGCCACCGCAGTGAAGGGCTGGATCTGACAGCGCAGATATTCCCTCGCCCTATCGGCATGGTGGTGGGCCTGGATGTGTCATGGAACCCCTTCAGCTTCTGCGAGGGTTTCGCCGAAATAGGCGGCCTTTCCGCTGCCGAGCGAGCTGAGCGGATGCGCGACCCCGACATGCGTGCAAGGCTGCTCGCGGAAGACCCTGACTTCGCCCGCTTTCCGCTTGCCCGGCAGGCGCGCAATTTCGAACGGATGTATCCTTTGCACGTGGGTTTCGACTATGAGCCGGGGCCCGACGAGAGCGTGGCAGCACGGGCTGCAGCGCGAGGAGTCAGCCCTCTTGAGGAAGCTTACGATCTACTGCTGGAGGATGGCGGTCGTCGCCTGATGCTTGTGGCGATGGGCAACTATTCCGCCGGTTCGCTAGATGCTGTGGGAGACCTGCTTGATCATCCCGGCACGGTAATCGGCCTTGGCGATGGCGGTGCGCACTATGCGCTGATCTGTGATGCCAGCTACCCAACCAGCGTACTCAGCCATTGGGTGCGTGACCGCAATAAAGGCCGCCTCCCGGTCGAGAAGGCGGTCTACGAGCTATGCCGCAAGCCGGCTGAGACAGTCGGCCTGTGCGATCGTGGTCTGCTGCAAGTTGGGTATAAGGCCGATCTCAACGTGATCGATCTCGACGCGCTTGAGCTTGGCCTGCCGGTGCCGATCGACGACCTGCCTGCTGGCGGCAGACGCCTGATGCAGACGGCCAAAGGTTACCGCGTAACCGTGCAAGGCGGGAGGATCACCTATCGCGATGGCACGCCCACCGGTGAATTGCCGGGTAAGCTCGTGCGTGGCCGACAGGGTGCTCCTGCAGCCTCTTGAAATTCAGAAAGACAATAGCGGTATGAAGACCTTTGAAGCCGATTATGTGATCGTCGGGGCGGGCAGCGCAGGGTGCGTGCTGGCCAATCGCCTTAGCGCCGATGGTAGACACAAGGTGCTGCTGCTGGAAGCGGGGGGTGACGACAGGCCGTGGCGCAACTGGAAGCAATTCGGTTCGGCAGCGCTGATCCAGATACCGGTCGGCTTTGCCAAGACCATGAAGAACCCGGAGATCATCTGGGATTACAAGACAGAGGCCGATGCCGAGACGGGCGGGCGCCAGCATGCCATGCCGCGCGGGCGGGTGCTCGGCGGATCGTCCTCGATCAACGCAATGCTCTATGTGCGCGGCCAGCCGCAGGACTATGACCAGTGGCGGCAGATGGGATGCACAGGCTGGGGCTGGGACGACGTGCTGCCCTATTTCCGTAAGGCGGAAGATCAAGAACGCGGCGAAAGCAAACTGCACGGCGTGGGCGGCCCGCTGGCGGTTACGGACACCCGCGACGCAATGCCGGTGAGCGAGACAGTAATGCAGGCGGCCGAAGCACTCGGCATACCGCGCAATGCCGATATCAACGGACCTGTGCAGGAAGGTATCACCTGGTCGCAGGTGACTATGAAGAACGGTTGGCGTCATTCCGCCGCAGCGGCCTATCTGCGGAGCGCCGAAAAGCGCGCCAACCTGCGCGTCCTGACGGGCGCTTTGGCCGAGCGTGTGCTATTCGAAGGCGGGCGTGCAACGGGCATCGCCTTCAAGCTGGATGGCGAGACGGCTCAGGCCCGGGCGAACGCCGAAGTCATTCTGTGCGGCGGCGCGTTCAATTCGCCGCACCTGCTGGAGCTTTCCGGTGTTGGTGCGCCCGAGCGGCTACGCGATCTTGGTATCGCGGTGACCGCCGAAAATTCCGGCGTTGGCGAGAACCTGCAGGACCATTTTATGCACGCGCTCAGCTATCGGCTGGTGCCGGGTACGAAGTCGATCAACCAGCAGGCCAAAGGTCTTGGCCTTGCGTGGCAGGCCCTGCGCTGGACCTTCGCGCGGCGAGGCCTGCTGGCGCAAAGTTCCTCGCAGATGATGCTTTTCACTCGGTCACGGCCCGATCTGGAGACCCCTGACATCCAGATGCACATGACCCCGGCAACGATGAAGCCTAGGCTGATGGGACAGGGCAACATGGAGCCAGACGATAATCCCGGTTTCACTTTCGCGCCGTGCCACTTGCGCCCGGAATCGGTTGGCCATGTGCACGCCCGCTCTGGCGATCCTCGCGAACTGCCAGCGATCGTGCCCAATTACCTGTCGACACAGGCAGACCGCGATGCGCAGGTGGCTGCATTCAAGTTGGCGCGCCGGATTGCCGAGACGGAGCCGTTCGCGGAATTGGTGGATGCCGAATTCGTGCCCGGTCCCCAGGTCCGGTCCGACGAGGAGATTTTGGGCTATATCCGAGCAGGCGGAACCACCGTACACCATCCCGTCGGCACCTGCCGCATGGGCGGGGACGAGGCTTCGGTACTCGATCCGCACCTGCGAGTGCGCGGCGTTCAGGCCTTGCGCGTGGTCGATGCCTCGGTGATGCCCAACGTTGTGTCGGGCAACACGAACGCGCCCACTATCATGATCGCGGAAAAGGCTGCGGACCTGTTCCTGGCCGACGCACAGGCATTGGCCGCCTAGCTCAGCCCTCGTCCCACTGCTTTCCCGCGGCAGCCATGGTCTGCACGGCTTCGGCGCGAGTCATTTTGCCTAGCATCTTGTGAAAATCGTCGCCCTTGCCGGCACGCAAAACGGGGCCTGTGCCGAGACTTTTAAGGCCGACACGGGCAATATCCTCCGGTTGGTCGCCCTTACCGTAGGCCTGCGGAAAATTGCGCTGGATGAAAGGCGTGTCGACGCTGCCGAGCGCATGGCTCATCACGTCGACCCCGTAGGGCTTCATTTCGAACCACAAGGCTTCGGCTAGCGTGGTGGAGAACGCCTTGGCCGCACTGTAGACAGCGATATGGGGGCTGCCAGCGAGATAGGCGAGCGAGCTTACGAGGATGATCCCGCCGCGCCCGCGAGCCTTCATCAACCCGCCAAAGTGATGGGTAATCGCCATCGGGGCTGTAGCGTTGAGCGTCGCCAGCGTCTGGTAGTACGCCAGGTCAACATCGACGAATTCACCATGCTTCCAGTTCGAACCGGCGTTGTATATCAGCAAGCCGATTTCCTGATCCGCCAGCTTTTCGGCCAACATCTGCGGCGTGGCAGGATCAGTCAGGTCTGCAGTGATGGCGCTGATAGAGCAATCCGGGAATTCATCCGCCAGCTTGGCCCGCGTCGCCTCGAGCCGTTCCGGGGTGCGAGCCACCAGCACGAGGTCGAGGCCCTTTTCGGCAAGCTGGCGGGCATAGGCCTCGCCCACACCTTCGGAGCCACCGGCGATCAGCGCGGTCGGGCCGTACTTTTCGCCGAAGGTATTCATTGACCGAAATAGCTCGGATCGGTTCGGTCGCGCGTGCCGGTTGTCTCGAACAGGCCGCTGTTGGGGCCGCTCTGGTCGAGGTCGACAAGGTACTGACGCTTGGCGATGCGCCATTGCCCGTCGCGCTTTTCCCATTCGTCGACATACCGACCGCAATTGCGGATATCGAAGGGCTTGCCTTCTTCGTCGATGCGGCGAAGCGTGGCGTCGACATAGCTCTCGCTGCGGGCTTTGTCGGGCCCGTCAATCCAGATGCGTACATTGGAAATTTGGTGCGCGTGCGATTTGAACATCGGATGCGCCCTCATGCACATCTCTACAAACCCGCTGCCATCGCCCTTAAACACGGCCTCGCCGTAGTCGGCTATGCTGTCTTCATGGAAACAGGCCTTGCCAAGCTCTTCGTCCATCCGATCCATAGAGCGGGCGTAATCGAAAATCCGCTCGGTGATTGCCTGTTTGTCGAGCAGTTCCTGCAGTGCCTTTTCCATACCCTTCACCAATCCAGTCTGCCGTTTTCGTCGAAGAATTGTCCGGTCTCTTCGCCTTCGGTGGCAAGACGGACGATGACCGTCGCTCCTTGTGCCGGCGTGCGCGATCCGGTGAAGCGGCTTACCTGTGTTCTGACCAGACCGGGGCTGCAGGCGTTGACCTTGATGCCATCGGACTTCAGCGCCTCTGCCAGCATTACGGTGGCTGCGTTGAGTGCCGCCTTTGATACGCAGTAGCCATAGGGCAGTGAGCCGCTGGGTATCGGCGGTGGCGGAGAAGCCAGGAAACCGAACTGCGCGGCGTGGGTGGATACATTCACCACCCGAGATCCATCGCCGTTGCGCAGTAGCGGCAAGGCCAGTTGCGCAAGTCGCATCGGGCCATGCACGTTTGTCTCGAAGGACTGTCGCACAGTGTCAGGGTCTATCTCCAGCACGTTGCCGTGCAGCGAGACACCTGCGTTGTTCACCAGCACGTCAAGTTTGCCGTGTTCTGCCCCGATCGCGTCGAGAACAGGCTGGAATGACTGGGGCCGCGTCGTATCCAGCACGGCAATGCGAACGTCCCCTTCCGCTGCCAGCTCCGCAACGGCAGCTTCCCCCTTCTCGCGATCACGGCTGCCAAGCCACACCGTCATTCCGCGCTGGGCCAGCGCGCGAACAACTTCTAAGCCGATCCCCGAATTCCCGCCGGTGACAAGTGCGGTCCTGCTCATCGCAGGTCAGGCTGCTGCGGGTTTGGGCTTGTTCTGTCCGGCGTAGAATTGCGCGTAATAAACGCGGTTGCGACCGAACGGACCATCGCCTTCGCACACCATCGGCGGGTCCATGCGCACATGCTGGTCGAGAATCACCTTGTCCTGGTCGAACTGGCGCGTGATGTCCTTCACGATCGCTTTCGTCAGGCCAGCGGACGGGCCATCCACGTTCGCCCGCGGCTGGGTGAAAGCCATGCGATTGTGCGTCAGGTCGCGTTCGACCGGACAGGTGCCGGTGATCATCACCGTTTCGGTAATGCCGGAGAAGCGCACATAGCCCTGGCCAGGTCCGAACGTAACCGACTCGATCTTGCCATCCACTTCGCCGCGCGGTGTCTGCAACTTCAGGTAGGCGGTAATGGTCCGCTTGATGCCGTCGAATTCGAACTCGTATTCGGGTACTGTCTTGGCCCCATGAACATATTTGAAGTGACTTACATCCACCGCGTTATCGGCGATATTCTCCATCGCTGAATACACGTGCCATTCGTAGGTGCGGAATTCGGTCCAGTCGGAATCGTTGGCTTCTGGAACCTCGAACGGCTCCCACTGCGGCTCGGCCTTTTCCGGATGATACCAAATCAGGACCTGACCGTTCACTTCGCGCACGGGCCAACTTGGGATGCAATTGTCACGCTTGGCTTTGGGCGGAATGGCGCGTGAGTAGGGGATGTCTTCGCAGGCGCCCTTCTCGTTCCAGCGCCACGCGTGGAACGGGCATTCCAGCAGGTTTCCGTGCACCTTGCCACCGACGGCAAGGTTCGCACCGTAATGGGCGCAATAGGCGTTGATCACGCGCGCCTGGCCATCCTCGCCGCGCCACAATGCCAGGTCCTGGGCGAAGTAGCGTGCAGGTTTCACCTGTCCCACTTCCAACTCGTGCGAGTATGCGACGCAGTACCAGCCCATCATGAACTCGGTCTGCATGTTGCGCTCGTCGGCAGACAGCCGACCAGTCACTTCTGCCATGCGCCAGGCGACCAGATCCTCACCCGCGAGCTTGTTCATGTATGCGCGGGTCGCGGTGTTGTGCGGATTGTCTTCAACCTGCGCAGCGGTGTGGTCAGTGTCGCTCATTTGCCTTCCGGTCCCATCTTGCTCGTTTTGCGATTGAACGCTATTGATATACCTCAATTGATATATGGCTTGCACAGCGATGGCAATGACTTTCGTGGTGCAAGGCACATTTTCAGAGAGGAACAGATTATGGCGGCAGGCGAGTTTTCGGGAAAAAGGGTACTTGTAACGGGCGCCGCGAGCGGAATTGGACGTGCCTGTGCGCAACTTCTGGTGCAGCGCGGAGCACGCCTGCTGGCGGTCGATCTCGATCACTCGGGGCTCGACTCGCTGGCCGGTGAACTGGGCAACTCGGTAGTCACTTTTGCTGCCGATCTTTCCGAACAGGAACCTGCAGAGGAAATGATCGACGAGGCGGTAAGCAAGCTTGGCGGGCTGGACGTGCTTGTCAATTGCGCGGGCATCGGCTCTTTCGGCCGCGTGACCGAAACCGATCCCGCCATGTGGCGCAAGGTTCACGCGATCGATCTCGACGCGGTGTTCTTTGCCTGTCGCAAGGCGATGCCGCATCTCGTCGAAAGCAAGGGCAACGTGGTCAACGTCGCCTCGATCTCGGGGCTGGGCGGCGACTATGCCTTCACCGCCTACAACAGCGCAAAGGCGGGGGTAATCAACCTGACGCGGAATATGGCCGTCGATTTCGCCAAAGAAGGCGTGCGGGTGAACGCGATCTGCCCCGGTTACGTCCTGACGCCGCTTACTTCGCAAATGCCAGCCCCTATCGCCGATGCTTTTGCCGCGGGCGTGCCAATGGGGAGAGGCGCACAGCCGGAAGAAATTGCCGAAGCCATCCTTTTCCTCGCCAGCGACCGTGCGAGCTTCGTCACCGGCCATGTGATGGTGGCGGATGGGGGGCGCACGGCGGCGACGGGACAGCCAAACGGCATGGAAATCATGATGCGAGCGCAACAAGCATGACCCGCAGCATTTTCATCACTGGCGGTGCTGCCGGGATCGGCTTTGCCACTGCGTGGCTGTTCAAGGAACGCGGTTGGCGCGTTGGTATCGGAGACGTGGCCGATTTGCCTGAGGAAGAAGGTATCGAGTCCTTCAGGCTCGACGTACGTGACCGCGCTTCGTGGGAAGCGGCTCTCGACGCATTTTGCGGCGAAGGCGGGCTCGATGTGCTCGTCAACAACGCAGGCGTCGTGCGCTACGGCCGGTTTGAGGACATATCGCCCGAGGATACGGACCTGATTGCCGATGTGAACCTGAAAGGTGTAATGAACGGCGCGCGTATCGCCCTGCCGTTCCTTAAACGGGGGGATGATCCCGTGCTGGTCAATGTCGCCTCGGCAGGTGCGCTGTACGGCGGGCCGCGTCTGGCTGCCTACACGGCGACGAAGGCGGCAGTGAAAGGTTTCAGCGAAGCACTGGACGGCGAATGGGTGCCACACGGCGTGGAAGTGCGCTGCGTGATGCCATGGTTCACCCAGACCGCCATGGTCGACCGACCCGGCGATGGTCGTAACGCTTCGATCAAGGATGACATGGGAAAGCTCGGCGTCGATGGGCCAGAGGTGCCCGCTCAGGCGATCTGGAATGCCGTGCATGATGACAAGCTGCACCAGATGGTCGGGCGAACGGGACTGGTCTCGCGGATCGTACGGTATTTCCCTGGCATGATGCGCAAGAACGCCCGCAAATCCATGGACCGAAAGGCTTGAGGAAGTGAGCAAGGATTTTGAAGGCAAGGCTGCCATCGTGACTGGCGCAGGTGGCAAGCTTGGCCGTGCGATTGCGCTCGGCCTTGCTCGAGGCGGCGCAAGGGTTCTAGTCACAGATGTCAGGCAGGACCTGCTTGAAGAGACTGCCGACGAAATCCGCGGCGCTGGCGGGTGCGTAGAGGCCGTGGCTATCGACATTTCGCGCAAGTCGAATTGCGTTGCGCTGGTAGAAACGGCGGTGGACACATTCGGCCAGATCGACGTGGTGGTAAACAACGCGGGAATGCTGGTGATCAGCCCGCTCGACAAGGTCACCGAAGAGCTTTGGGAGAAGACCTTCGCGGTCAATGTCCACGCGCCGTTCTATATCACGCAGGCCGCCATGCCGCACCTGCAGGAAACCAGCGGCAACGTAGTGAACATCTGTTCCAACGGCGCGTTCCAGGGACAGTCCTACATGCCTGCCTATGGCGCATCCAAGGCGGCCTTGTGGAACATGACCAAGACGCTGGGCATGGAATTCATCAAGTCGAAGGTACGCATCAACGCCGTCGCGCCAGGTGCGATCAATACGAACATGGCGCACAACTCGCCCTTCCTTGGCGGCGAAGGCGAAATCGATCCGGCACTGATCCAGCGCATCACGCCGCTTCGCCGCTACTCGGAGCCTGAAGAGGTGGCCGAAGTCGTGCTATTCGTGGCATCGGACAAGGCCGCAGCCGTGCACGGCGCCTGCTTCAACACTGATCAGGGCATGACGGCTGGCTGATGGTGGGGGCTAGAGGCCCCACTTGTCCTTAGCCAGGCGTTCGGCATGGAAACGGTCGTCGCCCAGCAGATCGCCTGAAACGCGCGAACGCTTAAAGTAGAGCCCAAGGTCGAACTCGTCGGTAACGCCGATGCCGCCATGCATTTGCACCGCTTCGGCCAGTACATCACGGGCAAGATCGGTCATCACGCATTTGGCGAGGCTGGCCAGGTGGCTTGCGTCGTCGGCCTTGCCGTCAATCGCGCGAAGCGCCTTCAGCACCACGCCGCGTGCAAGGTCGAGCCGGGCATAAAGCCGCGCCGCACGGTGTTGCAGCGCCTGGTAAGTGCCGATGATACGGTCGAACTGCTTGCGTTCCTTGAGGTAGCCAACAGTCATGTCGAAGGCGTGATCGGCAAGACCGAGGAGTTCAGCGGCCAATAGCGCGCGACCAAGGTCGAAAGTGGCGGCAATCGCTTCGCTGGCATCGCCGCTGCCGACAAGGTCGCCTTTTGCGCCTGCCAGCGTCACCGTGGCGAGATTGCGTCCGTCCACGCTGGCAATGCCCTCGACCTTGCAGCATGAGTCTGCCGGATCGACAAGGAACAGCCCAATAGCGTCACCTTTCCTTGCCGACACCAACAAGCGGTCGGCGCCCACGCCGTCGATCACCGCTGTTTTGCGACCTGTCAGCTGTGCGCCTTCCGCAACTGTTTCCAGCCTGGCCGGATTGTGTCGGGGGACCTCCTCAAGCGCACAGGCGATCACCATTTCACCAGCCATGATGGCGGGCAGCAGTTTCTCGTGCTGCTCGGCACTACCAAGTCGCCCGATCAGTTCGGCAGCCATCGCCGCGCTTAGCAAGGGCGCGGCCGCGAGGTTGTGGGCGGCCTGTTCAATGATGACACCAACCGCGGCAGCGCCCAAACCGACACCGCCATCGTCTTCGGCGATGTTTGGCGCAACCAAGCCGTTTTCAGCCAGAGCTGCGAGTAGTTCAGGCGTATAGCGCAGCTCTGCCCCGCTGTCGCGCAACGCGCGAAACGCGGAAACGGGCGCTGCACGGTCCAGCAGGCCGCGCGTAGCGTCGGCCAGCATGATTTCGTCTTCGTTGAGAACCAGCGACATCATTTCTGCTCCGGTAATTCGAGCGCGCGCTTGGCGAGAATGTTCAGCTGGATCTCGTTTGATCCGCCAGCAATGCAATTGGCAGGTGCCGAGAGCCAGCGGCGGGTGTCACCGTCTTCCATCGTCAGCGTTTCGATCCCGTTCAGCGCGCCGACCAGTTCGGTGCGAGCGTAGTTGAGTTCGGTGCCCATCAGCTTGAGCACGGATGGCGTATGCGGGTTCAGCGACCCTGCCTTTGCCTGATCGCGCATGCGTTCCATGCCGATTTGCATCACCCAACTGCCGATAAGGTTTTCGATCACCTCCTGCCGCAGTCCCGGTTCAGCGCGCAGGCCGTCGGTTCCAAGCGTGTCCCTGGCCACGGCTTCCAGCGGCTTGCCCATGCCCGCCCCGGATGCCTGCCCAATCATCGCGCGTTCGTGCCCCAGCAGGAACTTCGCAACGCTCCAGCCCTTGCCGCGCCCACCCACTATGTTTTCCGCAGCGGTTACGGCGTTGTCGAAGAAGGTCTCGCAGAAATGTTCGTCGCCGTTGATCAGCTCGATTGGACGGGTGGTAACGCCGGGCTGGTCCATGTCGATCAGCAGGAAGCTGATGCCCTGGTGCTTGGGCGCGTCAGGTTCAGTGCGCACCAACGCAAAGATCATGTCGCACTTGTCGCCATAGGTGGTCCAGATCTTCTGGCCGTTGACGATCCATTGCCCGTCAACAAGTTCACCGCGCGTCTGCACGCCTGCGAGGTCTGACCCTGCGCCGGGTTCCGAGTAACCTTGTGCCCAGCGGATTTTTCCCTGCGCGATATCGGGCAGGTACTTCTGCTTCTGCTCTTCGGTGCCGAATTCCAGCAGAGCCGGGCCGAGCATCCAGATGCCGAGGCTGGCGAGCGGGGAATGTGCCTTCAAGCGCGCCATCTCCTGCGCCAGCACGGCGGCCTCGCGCTTGTCGAGCCCACCGCCGCCATATTCCTTCGGCCATTCGGGCACAGTCCAGCCGCGCTCTGCCATGCGCTCCAGCCACAGCTTCTGGTCCACGCTTGGCCAGTAGGGTTTGCGCCCACCCCACACGCTGTTTTCGGGGGCATTGGCAAGACCGCGCGCACCGGGCGGGCAATTGGCTTCCAGCCATTCCCGCGTCTCGCTGCGGAAAGTGTCAATATCGCTCATTCGCCATCACCCATGCCGAAAAGCTTCAGGGCATTGCCGCGCAGGAACTTGGGCCAGACGTCATCCTTGAAGGGCACGTTCTCCAGCTCGGCGAAGATGCGTTCGAGACTAAGGCCCATGGGGAAATAGCCAGCGTAGAGCACCTTGTCGGCACCACGCTTGTTGGCAAAATCGATGATTGCCTTGGGGTAGTGCTTCGGCGCGAAGGCAGAGGTGCTGTAATAGAGGTTGGGATATTTCAGCATCAGCTTGACCGCGAGGTCTTCCCACGGTTCGGCACCGTGTCGCATGACGAATTTCAGCTCGGGGAAGAACCACACGACTTCCTCGATCAGTTCAACTTTCTGGCACATTGAAGGGATGCGTGGACCGGCAACGCCGGTGGTGCAGAAGAATGGCAGGCCTTCTTCCACGCAAGCTGCATAGATCGGGTAGAGGCGCTTGTCGTTGATCGGCACCTGCGGGTTGATGCCTGCCGGGAAACAGGTGACCGCAACAATGCCGTGGTCGCGCTTCAGCTGCCTGATTGTGCGCACTTCCTCCATGCCGAGGTTGGCATTGCATTCGTAGCTGAGCATGAACCGGCCTTCGTGTGCCTTCAGCGCCTCGATCCGGTCGAGCTTGCCAGCCGAAATGCCTGTCATCGCGCGCTCGACGCCGTACTGGTCCATCTGGCTGACGACCCAGCCGACCTTGTCGTCTTCATCTCCGGACTGCGGGATGTCCTTGAACATGTATTGCGCGGGCATGGAGAACATCTTGCGGCTCTGTTCGTCCATCAGTAGCGGCTTCAGGAACTCGTACATTTCCTTGTTATCGCCTGACTGGGGAATCCCCATCATCAGGTCGATCACGCCGATATCCTTGGGCATAGGCATTACAATATTACTCCGTCAGGCTTCGGCGTTGGCTTGGCGCTCTTCATAGAGCCTTTTCAGCGCGGGCTTGTCGACCTTGCCGGTGACATTGCGCGGTAGCGGGCCTAGATCGAACACAACTTCGGTCGGGACCTTGTAATCGGCGAGGTGGGCCTTGGCATGTGAGCGGACCGCCTCTGCATCGTGGCTGTCCGGTGCGCCTTCGGCCAGCACCACGGCAGCAATGGCCCGCTCGCCCAGCCGTTCATCCGGCACGCCGAACAGCGCGACTTCGTGGTGATGCTCCACCATCGCCAGCACTCGCTCGACTTCGGCGCAATAGATATTCTCGCCCGCGCTGATGACCATGTCCTTGGCCCGGTCAACGATCGCCAGCAGGCCATCTTCGTCAATCATGCCAAGGTCGCCGGTCAGCAGCCACTCGCCGTCGAATGCTTCTGCCGTAGCGTCAGGCAGGCCCCAGTAACCGGTGGTAACTGTTGGTCCGCGCACTGCGATCTCGCCGACTTCGCCCTGCGCCACCTCGTTGCGCTGATCGTCCACCAGCTTGATGTCGACCAGGGGAAGGGGCACGCCCACCTTTCCGGGATGCTGGTCAAACACCGGGCCGGAACAGCTGCACACGGTGCCGGTCAGCTCGGTCATACCCCAACCGGCAGCTTGCGAAGCTTGTGGAAATTCGCGTTTCATGCGGGCGGTCAGCGCGATGGGACTGGCCTGCCCGGCTACTACCATGCTGGTGACCGACTTCATTCGCTCAGCCGCGTTGGGCTGGTCCAAGAGGTCGGCCATCACGAGACTGGGTCCGGAGACCTGCGTCAGCTGCGCGCGCTCAATCAGGTCCATTGCCTTGGCTGGATCCCAGCGCATCATCCCGCCAATAGTTCCGCCGCCGAGCATGGTGGTCATCATCTGGGTAATGCCCGAGATATGGAACATTGGCACGATCAACAACGGCGAGGTTGGCCTCGCGTGTTGCTCGATTACCTCCACCGGGATGCCACGGCGATGTGCCGCAATCGTCATGCCCAGCAGGCCCATATATTGCAGCTGCCGCGCCGCAGTGCAGATATTGCGGTGGGCGATCGTCGCGCCCTTCGGACGGCCCGTGGTGCCCGAGGTGAACAGGATCATCGCCGGATCCTCTCCAGAACCGGACGAGGGCTTGTCGTCATCACCTCCCGTGGCGATCAGCTCGGCAAGGCGAGCGGGATCGATAACGGGAATATCTGTTTCGCCACTCAAACGCTCTGTACAACGCTCGTCTGCCACGATCAGTCTTGCGCCAACGTCTGCAGCACTCGCGGCAATATCGGGGCCCTTGCTGCGGCTGTTCAGCAGTGCAGCGACCGCGCCCATGCGTGTAAGGGCGAAGAAGGTGGTGAACCATGCCGGACAATTGCGCATCACCAGCCCGACGACGTCGCCCCTGGCGATTCCGTATTCATCACGCAGTGCCGCGCAAAGGCGCGCAGCATCCTCAGCCACCTGGTTATAACTCGCTGTCTCGCCGTCGAAATCGAACAGGGGTCTGTCCGAGTGCTTTTGCCACGTCTCGGCAAGCACATTGAACAGGCTGTCCTTTGTGCCTGCCATGCGCCGGGTGGCGGCAATGCCGGGCTGACTGATCTCGAATTGAGCGCCGGGCGCGGTAAGTTCAGCGGCGACCTCGCGGTACATCGCAAGCGCGTCTGTCGGCTGGGAGGAAGTGTCGCTGGTCATGCTGCGCAGGCCCCGGTTGTGCTGCGGCCGCCGAAGATCGCGGCACATACGCCGCCGTCCACCTTCAGGTCTGTGCCGGTGATTGTCTGGCTCGATGGCGAAGTGAGGAATACGGCAGCCTCGGCAATGTCCGCTGGGCTGATCCAGCCCAGTGGCTGGGCCGCCAGCATTTGCGCCGCTCCCTTGTCACTTTCAACTTCCTTGCGGCCCATGCCTGTGTCGACAAGGCCGGGGGAAATGCTGTTGATTCGCCCACCTTTTGCCGCCCAGTCGGGCGCGCGGCGTTGCACATCAAGCAGGTTGGCGCGCTTTGAATAGACATAGGCAGCGTCGGCGGCTTTGCGTCCGTTCTCCCCGCCTGCCTTTTCAACCAGCAAGGCCACGACCTCTTCAAGAAAACCGTCCCTTGTCGGTGCCGCGCAAAGGCCATCGATGGCGGCGTCAGGTTTGCCCGTGTGGCCAGCCATCGAAGCGATCACGACGACCGCAAGGCCGGGGGCGGCGACCGCCTCCAGCGCGTCAAGGAGCCCCTGAGTGCCGCCTGCGTTCAGGCGCATCAATGCAGCGGCGTCTCCCAGAGAGGGCGAAAGGCCGGCGGTATGAACGACGGCGGTGATGGTGCCGCATTCCCTAGCGGCGCCAACAAGCTTCTGCCCTGAGCCATTCTCGCCCAGATCGATTGCAAGACTGCCAGCTACAGCGATGCCTTCGTCTGCCAATTCCGCATGGAGACGATTGAGGCCGCTGTCATCAATATCGCAGAGGAAGACGTCGTATTCGCGGCCAAGGCGCCGGGCGCACGTTGCGCCCATGCCGCCCGCGGCGCCGGTCACAAGCGCGATTCGCTTGCCCTGTTCAACCATCCCATCCTCGCTCATTTTGATTCCTGTATCTCAATCGGGATATTCGTACAAGAAATGCGCTTCGTTAGGCGCGAAAACGCAAATTTGCGGTTGCACAGCACCTTCGCATCAGTAATACAGGTAACTCAAATGCTGTCCAGTGCGCGTGTCAAGCTTTGTGGCAGGCGAAAACACTGCGCCAGTCGGGCGCTTATGGGATTTTGAGGAAACTGAATGGCCGACGATGGACTGATCCGTAACCAGATTACCGATGATTCGGTCGATCTCATGCGTCGTCGTATCGGTTACCCCAATCCGACCTTGCGCGTCGGCGCGATTGACGAGCCGTGGAATATAGCCTGTTCGGACGAGGCCGTTCGCCGTTTCGCCTATTGCATCGGCGACGACAATCCGTTGTTCACGGATCCCGCCTATGCGGCCGGCACGCGCTGGGGGGGAGTGATCGCTCCGCCTGCGTTTGAAAAAAGCATGGGCATCAACCGCAATCCCGAAATGGATCCTGAAGAGGCCAAGATCACCTCCAAGGCGCTGCGCGGTGTTCAGCTTTACCACTCCGGCGGCGAGAATTTCTACTGGTCTCCCATCAAGGATGGCACGCGCCTTTACCGCTCTCGGTATGTGAAAGCGGTGGAAGACAAGCGGTCCGAATTCTCGGGTCGCTCGGTGATCGTCACCAACGGTCTCGACCTTTGGGACGATAACGATCGTATTGTCGTCAGCGGGGTCGACTGGTTCGTTCACGCCGAACGCAAGAAGAAATCGGGCGACAAAAAAGCGAAATACGCCAAGGAAGAGCCAGCCTACTACACCGACGAAGACCTCGCAGAGATCGAAGCGGCTTACGACAACGAATATCGCCGGGGTGCCGATACGCTGTGGTTCGAAGATGTCGAGGTCGGCACGCAATTGCCAAAAATGGTCAAGGGGCCGCTGACCATTACCGACTTATTCAACCTGCACATGGGTGCGGGCTGGCTGGTTTACGGCAACTGGCCCAATCGCCTGGCATACGAGAACCGCAAGAAGCTGCGCGGTTTCTACACGCGCGATGAATTCAACGCCTGGGATACCCTGCAGCGAGTCCACTGGGACAAGGACCTCGCTGAAAAGGTCGGTGTGCGGATGATGTATGACATCGGCCCGGTTCGGCAGTTCCACGTCAGCAACTTTCTGACCAACTACGCTGGCGACGATGCCTGGATCCACCGTATCAAGTTCGAGTTCCGCCGTTTCAACTACATGGGCGATGTCACCTGGCTGACCGGCGAAATCACTGAAAAGCGGGTGGACGACGTGCTTGGCCCGCTGATCGAAGTGGAAATGCGCGGCACCAACCAGCGCGGCATCGACAACATCCACGCGACCTCGACAATCCTTATTGCCAGTCGCGATCATGGCCCGGTGCAGCTCCCCGAGCCGCCTGCGCCCACCGAATATCGCAGGACGGAAAAGGCCTGATGCTGCTGGCGCACTGGATCCTGCTGGTCGGCGGATTGCTGCCATATGTCTATGTTGCCACGGCCAAGTGGCAGAGAGGCTATGACAACAAGGCGCCGCGCGAGCTGGCGCAATACGGTGGCTGGCGCAGCCGCGCCTATGCCGCGCACGGCAATGCGCACGAGGCATTTCCGCTGTTTGCTGCCGCTGTGTTGCTGGCGACAATCCGCGGGGCCGATGCGGCGATCGTCAACCTGGCCGCGGTCGTCTGGCTTGCTGTGCGTGTTCTCCACTACGTCACCTATGTGAAGGACATGGCATCCGCGCGCAGCTTGATCTGGTTCGCCGGGACCATTGCGGTGATCGTGATTTTTGGGGCAGCGCTGGCCGCTTAAGGGGCGGCCTAAGAGGGAGAGAAGAAATGGTCGATTATGCGGAAAAGTACGGCAAGTGGGCACTGGTTCTCGGCGGCTCTGAAGGGCTGGGCCGCGCGGTCGCGATGGAACTTGCCGCACGCAAGATGAACGTTGCGCTGGCAGCGCGTCGTCAGGGGCCGCTGGATGAGGCTGCGGCGCAGGTGCGTGAGGCGCATGGCGTGGAGACAAAGACAATATCGATCGATCTGTCTGCTGACGATGTCGTCCAGCAGATCGAGGCCGGCATGGAGGGCGAGGACGTCTCCTTCCTCATGTTTAATGCCGCGGCTGAACCCTATGGCAAATTCCTCGAGCTCGATCTCGACGAGCATATGTGGAACATCGCGCTCAACATCAACGCCGTCACCCGCGTGGCACACCACTTCGGTCGTGCGATGGCGGCGCGCAAGAAGGGCGGCATTGTCCTTGCTTCATCGCTGGCGGCGGCGGTCGGCCTGGATCGCTGGATCAGCTATGGTGCGGCCAAGGCCTACGACAATATACTTGGCCAGGGTTTGTGGTATGAACTGCAAAAGCACAATGTGGATGCCTGCTCCTTCATGATCGGAACCACCTGGACCGACAATTTTCAGCGTACGCAGAAGAAGCTGGGCGGCATCTTTGCCGAAGGCCGCACGCCTGAGGGCCTACCGCCGGGCATGGCCATCCCGCAACTGCCCGAAGATGCCGCGGCAAACCTGTTCGAACAGACCGACAAGGAATGGCTTCCGGTTATCTACGCCAATCCGGACGACGTGATGCGGTATAACGGAATGATTACCGCGCCTTTGCCCGATATCATCCGCATGGCTGCGCAGATGCAGGATGCCTGGTACCAGTAAGTCCGAAGCCAGCCGACGGCGGGGGAGCGTGTCCGCCGAGGGTGGTAGGCCGCTCGAACTTGGCGATGCAGCGCGGATCACGATGGCGTTGGCACAAGGGGCTTTCGCTCCCGCCGAACACTGCTTCGCCAATCTCTGGTTGTTCCGCGACGTCCATTGCTATCGGCTTTTCGACGGGCCGATCCCGCACCTGCGCGGAGTAACCTATGATGGCGAGACACACGCCTTGCCGCTGGGCGTGGTGTCAACGGCGCAGGTGGATTCGCTCTTCGCCGATGGAGTCGATTGCCTCTATCCGCTGACCCGGGATGCGGCGGATCGGTACCAGGGTGATATAGCCGCCAATCCGGCAGACAGCGACTACTGGTACAAGGCGGCCGACATGGCCACGCTTGCTCATGCCAAGACACGCCGTTCGCAAGCGCGCAGCTTTGCCGAGCGCTGCCAGCCAATATTCGAGGCCTGGCATGACGACCTGTCCGACGATGCGTTGCATGTGCTCGATGGGTGGGCCAGCGACATTACGCGCCCGGCGAAAGAAACCGACATCGCCGAGTGCCGCGAAGCGATCTCCCTTGCCGACACCTTGGGCTTGGAAGGTGGCGTGGTGCGAATTGGCAGCAAGCCGGTCTCCTTCCTGCTCGCCAGCCGTTCCGGCAATACCCGGGTTTTGCATTTCGCCAAGGGTCGTCGAGCCTTTGACGGTTGCTACCCCTGGATGTTCGCCACCTACGCCGCGCAGAGCGGTGCCGAATGGCTCAATTTCGAGCAGGACCTCGGCATCCCAGGCCTGGCGCAGTCGAAACGCGCCTATGCGCCACATAGCCTGCAACCAAAATATCGCGTCAGGAAAAGCTTGCACATTTGAGGTATCTCAATATAGAAGTACCTCAATTGCAGTGGGAGTGCGTCGGTGAGTGAACCTCTGGTCAAGCTGGAGATGGATGGAAGCGTATGTGTCGTCACGCTCGATCGTCCAGACGTGCTCAACGCGCTCGACACCAATCTGATGCGGCAGTTGACGGACGTGCTGAGTGATATCGCGCACGACGAGGATGTACGCTGCGTCGTTCTTACCGGTGCCGGCAGGGCCTTTTGCGCCGGTGGCGACGTCCGCGCCATTGCCAAGGCGTCCAATGATCGGGTGAGTGAGGTCAAGCCGCGCAGCCCAAAGAGCTCCAGCTTCGAACGACGGGTGCAGTGGGTGCGACGGGGTGCGGAAGCCTCGCGGCTCCTGCATGAAATGCCCAAGCCCACGATAGCCATGATCAATGGCGCCTGCGCCGGTGCAGGGCTGAGCCTTGCGGCCGCCTGCGATTTTCGCCACGCGGCATCGTCTGCCGTGTTTCGCAGCGCTTTCACTGCTGCGGGTATCTCGGGCGATTACGGTGGCAGCTGGCTTTGGACCTGTATTCTCGGCACCGCGAAAGCGCGTCAGTTGTTTTTGATCGACCAGAAACGCAGTGCAAAGCAGGCTTTCGATTTTGGCCTCGTCGACGAGGTGCACGAGGACGAGGCGCTGAAAGATGCCGTGATGGCCCTGGCGCATCAGTTGGCATCATTGCCGGGCAAGGGCGCAGCCTATTCCAAGGCCAACCTTAATGCGGCACTTACCGAGAAGTTCTCCGACTCGCTTGATCGCGAGAGCCTGAACATGATGCTGGCGCGAGAGGCGATGATCAATGAAGCTCGCCAGCGGAAGGCCGAGCGAGCAGAACTTGAAGACCAGGGCCGCCTCACGGGCACCGGAAATGCCGGCTGAAGACCTGCTGGGAAGTTGGCGGCTGGAGAGTTTCGAACAAGTCTCCGCCGTAGGCGAACATCTGCTTCCGTTGGGAGAGAATCCCAGCGGACTTCTAAGTTACACACCGGATGGGATGATGTCCGTGCACTTGCTCGCATCACGGGGTTCAGATGAGGTGGCGATGCCGGACTACACCGGCTATTTCGGCACTTACACGGTAGCTCAGGACAGGCAGGTCATCGGGCATCACATAGAAGCCGCTTCCGAACCTGGGCTTGTTGGCACTACGCAGGAGAGGCAATACAGCCTTGTCGAAGGCAAGCTCACCCTCTCTGCCAGCTTTGAAGGTTCGGCTTACTTACTTGTCTGGAGCCGGGAGAGGCGATGAGCGCTTACAAGACAACCGAGCAAATGGGTGCTCTGAGCGACGACGAATTCCGCGCCGAAGTGCGTCGGTTCATCGCTGCGGAACTCCCCTCCGACATGGCGGCACGCACGCTGCTTGGCTACCATCCGCACAAGCCCGATGTGGAGTTCTGGACTGCGAAGCTGGATAGTCGTGGCTGGTCGGCGCTGAACTGGCCTGTCGAATACGGTGGCACCGGCTGGTCAATCACCAAGCGGCACATCTTCGACGAGGAATGCTACCTTGCCGGATGCCCGGCGGTGAACCCGCAGGCCTTCCACCTTGTCGGGCCAATTATCTACGCCATCGGCAATGCAGAGCAGAAGGATTTCTTCCTCCCGAAAATCCGTTCGGGCGAACACTTCTGGGCCCAGGGCTTCTCGGAACCCAATGCCGGTTCCGACCTCGCCTCGTTGCAGACGCGTGCGGTGCAGGACGGCGACGAATATGTGGTCAACGGCCAGAAGATCTGGACGTCGGAAGCACAATACTGCGACTGGGTTTTCTGTCTGGTGCGCACTTCCACCGAAGGTAAGAAGCAGGCCGGCATCTCGTTCCTGCTGGTCGATCTGAAGACGCCGGGTATCACTATTCGCCCGATCATCGGGATCGAGGGTGGCCATGTCCTCAATGAAGTTTTCTTCGAGGACGTGCGCGTTCCCGTCGTCAACCGCATCGGTGAAGAAAACAAGGGCTGGACCTACGCCAAGCAATTGCTGGGAGCGGAGCGGACCTTTTCTGCTGTTGTGCCACGCTGCAAGGGGCTGGCTGCGCGCATCCATGCGATCGCCTCTGCCGAAGGATCGAACGGCAATGGACGACTCATTGATGATCATCACTTTGCCCGCCGCCTTGCCCAGCTGGAAATCGATCTGATGGCGCACGAGGCCACGCTTCTTCGCGTGGTGGCAGAGGAAGAGGCCGGCGTGAACCAGCATTCGCCAACGCCTTCCATCCTCAAGGTAAAAGGCACCGAGTTGCTGCAGAAACTCGGTGCATTGGCGATCGAGGCATTGGGCGACAATGCTCTGCCCGACTATCCCGAAAGGGACTTTTTCCTCGATCCGCCTCTCGATGCGCCCGGCAATCCCTCGGCCTACGGGGTCGTCTCGGACTTCCTCTACCACCGTTCTGCCACGATATATGGCGGATCGAATGAAGTGCAGCGCAACATTATCGCTGCCCAGCTGCTGAGGGCCTGAACGATGGAACTGAATTTTCTTCCCACCGAAGAACAGGCGATGCTGCGCGAAAGCGTGCGTCGCTGGGCTGCCTGCCGCGACGTTCGCGAAACAGGCGATGCTGAAGCCGACTGGGCCTATGGCGCGGAACAGGGCTGGCTGATGGCAGGCCTTCCGGAAGAGGCAGGCGGGCTGGGCGGCAGCGATGCCGATAGCGCCGTTATTGCAGAAGAGCTGGGCCGAGCGCTGGTGCGTGCAGGATTTGTCGAAAGTGGGATGGTCGCAGCGCACGTTCTGCTAGCGGCTTCGCCCGAGCGCGCAGAGGAGGTCGCCATTGGCGGCGCTCTGCCGATCCTGGCGCATGACGAACCAGGGATGCGCGCACGCTATCTCGATGTCAGTACCTGCGCCGTGGATGACGGCGGGTGGAAGTTGACGGGGCGTAAGTCGGCGATTGTCGGCTCGGCAAGTAGTGTGATTGTTTCGGCCCGCTTGCCCGATGGAGCGATCGGCCTTTTTGAAATCCCAGCTGATGACGCCGCGCTGCGTACCTACGAAACGATTGATGGCAGGGCGGGCGGTGAACTATCGCTGGATGCGACACCTGCCGAGTTGCTGTTGTCTGGTGCCACTGCCGAAGCGGCGCTGCGCGAAGCAATCGATCGTGCGCTGGTGCTTGAAAGCGCCGAAGCCTTGGGTGCTATGGAAGCCGCTTTCGACATGACGCGCGAATACCTCATGACGCGCAAGCAATACGGGCAGCTCATCGGAGACTTTCAGGCCTTGCGTCACCGCATCGCCGACATGTTCATCGAATTGGAACAGGCGCGCTCGATCCTGCAAGTGGGGCTGGCTGGGCTTGCCAGCAGCGATGCTGGTGAACGCGCCCGGCTTGCCGCCGCCACGCGAGCGCGGGTGGCGCAGGCGGGCGTGTTCGTGTGCGGGCAGGCGATTCAGCTGCACGGCGGCATCGGTGTGACCGACGAATATCCCGTTGGCCACTTCTTCAAGCGGATCGTCGCCTTTGCAAACCGCCACGGCGGCGAAGCACGCCAGGTCGAACGCTTTGCCGAGCTGAGCTATTCCTGATCGAAGATCGAGGTGGCTTTCACCTGTTCGGTGAAGATCCTGTCCATCTCGCTGCTGTCGAAATCGGCAGCTTCACGATAGCCGAGCATCTCCCGCGCCTCCGGAATCGAGAGATGGAGCGCGTCTTCGTAACGCATCATCATAATAGGGTCCGATGCCTGACCGATCGCAAGCCCCTGGCGGATCATGTCCAGTACGGTGAGCCAGGTTTCAGGATAGTGCAGGAAGCTGCGGAAGATCATGCGGCTGCCACCGAAGATGTAGATCAGTGAAAACTCGGTTGCGACCTCGGGAGTCAGGTGCGTGTGCGGGTTCGACAGGCGCACGACATAAGGCAGGATTTCGCCCAGCGAGTTGAACTGTCCGCCGGTCATCAGGTGCTCGAAATCGTGAATCTGCCCGTTGCGCTTCTGGATGAATTCCCAGTCGCTTGAAGGCGGCGTGTTGGCCCAGCCGAAATTGAGCGAGATGCCATGTTCGGTGATGTAGTGGTAGTATTCCGCGCCAAAGCTGCCCTTGGGAAACTTCGCGAAATCCTCCTCGGTCAACGGGCTCAGATATTGTTCTTCGACCCATTCGCGGAACGCCGGATTTACTGACTTTTCGTGATCGATCAGCGCCTGCATCCGCTCAGGCGTGCGAAGTTCGTTCAATGCCTGCGCAAGTCCCATGGTCGGGTCGGATGGGATTGGCAGGTCCTGCCCGTTGCGGCGCAGCAGGTGCAGCGTTAGCCAGTCGCGCAGGCCAGCATGGTTGAGAAAGCGGGAGGAGCTGACAAGCTGGCTTGAAGTGGTCGAAACATGTTCGATGCCTTCATGAAAGTAGCTGTAATCACGGGTCATTTTATCAGTCCTTCGGGAACAGGCACTGGAAAATCGAGCAGCATTTGGCCCATCGCCTTGGCTGCCGGATCAAGCGCCGGGCTTGCCAGCATGCCGCCGTCCATCGTGTGTTCAACCAGCAGATTGAGCGCGTGAATGCCGGGCACCGGGTAGCGCGTCACATCATCGGCACCGATGGGCTTGCCTAGTCGTTCGGCAAAATGGACGGCGACGGCTTCTGGCGACAAGGCCTGCCAGAGCCACGGCAGCAGTTGCGGCTGGCGAGCGATGACGCCGACATTGAACAGGTTGCCCTTGTCGCCGCTGCGCACCCACGCAAGCTGCACGAGCGGCACGCTGGCCTCGGTGATGTCGTCGAGAACGGTCGGGAAGACTGAAGGGACCTCAGTGGGTAAGGAACCGCTCAGAACGGGGGAGAATGGCACCTCCTTGCCATCGAGCAGCACCGCAAGTTTCACCTGCTCGCGATCGAGCAGCAAGCTGGCAAATTGTGTAAGCGGCTTCACCGTCGTGCCAAGCGGGACCGAGGTGCCGACTGCCATGCTGGTCATGATTGATGACTGCTCGCGCGCGAACAATGCAGCGCCTTCCTGGGTCGCGTGGTCGGCTGACATTCGGCAGATCGCGGGCGATGCACCTTCGCCAGTTCCACCGACCACGTCGACGTGGAAGCGGGTATAGGGTTGCATCCGCTGCGTGTGAGCCAGCTGTGCGCAGCGGGAGAACAATTCGTCCGCCGTGCGCTGGGCCTTGGCGGCGGCCTCGTGGCCGATGATCGGGGCCAGCGCCGCACCGCGCCAGCCGGAATCCCACGTTAGTGCGGCCTTGAGTTGCCGGGGGCGACCATGGCTCTTGGCTCCAGTGACCAGGACGCGATCCTTGCCGTCCTGCATCAGCTGGACCTGTGTCCAGTCGCACACAACATCCGGCACCATGTATGCTGCCGGATCGCCCACCTCGTAGAGCATCTGCTCTGCGACTGTGGCGCAGCTAACCAGCCCGCCGGTGCCCTCCGGCTTCGTGATCACGAAGCTGCCGTTGGCACGGCACTCGGCGATGGGGAAACCGATATTCGCCCAGTCGGGCACATCATGCCAATCGGTGAAGGTCGCACCGCAGACCTGCGTGGTACATTCGATAAGGTGTCCGGCTAGCGTGCCTGCTGAGAGCAGGTCGAATTGGCCTTCACCCCATCCGAATTCGTGGATCAGCGGGCCAAGCACGGTGGCGCTGTCCACCGCGCGCCCCGTGATCACCACGTCTGCCCCCGCTGCCAGAGCGGCAGCGATGGGAAAGGCCCCGGTGTAGGCGGCAAGGCTGAGCGGCTGGTCCGCTGCGTCCAGTTGCGCGCGCAGGTCCGTGCCATCGAACATGTCAGGCGTGCCGGGTCGGACCAGTTCATCCAAGCGGGACGATAGGTCGTCACCGCTGATGCTGGCTATCCGCAGAGCAATACCAGCCTGTTTCGCCCTGGCGCGCAAGGCCGCAGCGCAGCCTTCGGGATCGAGCCCCCCGGCATTGGCCACAACCTTGATCCCGCGCTGCGACAGTTCGGCAAGGTGCGGGGCCATTTGCCCGGAGACGAAATCACTGACATAGGCGGGCTGGCCTGCCAGCCGGGCGCGAGCAAGGATGCTCATCACCCCTTCAGCCAGGCAATCGAAGACCAGGTAGTTGAGCGGGACGCCGCACCCCAGCAGTTGCGGCATGGCAATGCGGCTGTCGACGAAGCTTGCGCTGACAGCGCCTATGCGAACGATACGCTCCGAGGCGGGGTTTCCGGTCATCTCTCCGGGACGGATAGTAGCACGCGGCGCTATTGAGTAAACTCAATTGCGGGTCTAGCAATATCGTCAGAAACACCGGGAGCGGAAAATGTACGACGATTACGAGATGTTGAAGGTCACCAAGGCGGGCAAGGTTGTTACCGTCGCCTTCAACCGGCCGGAGCTTAAAAACGCCACCAATCCGCAGATGCACCAGGAACTGGTGCGCATTTTCCCCGAGATCGGTCGGGATCCCGATGCCAATGTGGTAATCCTGACAGGTGAGGGTGATTGCTTCTCCGCCGGTGGCGACGTTTCGGCGCTGAAGAACTCGCTCGACGATCATATCCGCTGGAACGAGAGCATGATCGAGGCCGCCGACATCGTGAACGCGATCGTCGATCTCGATCGGCCGGTAATCGCCAGGGTCAACGGGCACGCCATGGGAATGGGCGCGACGGTGGCGCTGTTCTGCGACATCGTGGTGAGCACCAAGCGCGCCAAGATCGGCGATCCGCACGTCCATATCGGGCTGACTGCGGGCGATGGTGGCTCGATCATCTGGCCCGCATTGGTCGGCTATGCCCGCGCCAAGAAATACCTGCTGACAGGCGAACCGATCACTGGAGAAGTGGCCGCAGAGATCGGCCTGGTTACCGAAGCGGTGGAACCCGAAGAACTGGACGAGCGAGTGAACGGTTACGCCGAAAAGCTCGCTAACTTGCCCGCTGTGGCGGTGCGCACCACGAAAAAGGCGGTGAATCTCGACCTCAAGGCGCGCGTCGACGCGATGATGGACGCGCACCTTGGTTTCGAGACCATGTCTCACCTTTCGGCAGACCACCGCGAGGCGGTCATGGCCTTCCTCGAGAAGCGCAAACCCGAATTCACCGGCAAGTAGGACGAGGCCCAATGAATACCAAGATGCTGATCGGCGGGGCACTGGTTGACGGTGCCGCGCAGCTTGATGTTGTCAATCCGGCGACGGGCAGGGTTTTCGCCCAGGCAGAGCGCGCTGACGAGGCGCAACTTGAGCAAGCCGTCGCGGCGGCCAGGGCGGCGCAGCCTGCGTGGGCTGCGCTGGGTTATGAAAAGCGCGCCGAGCTGCTCACGGCGCTGGCTGACGGATTGACCGCGATCCAGGACGATCTTGTGCGCTTGCTCACCGCAGAGCAGGGCAAGCCCCTGGCGCAGGCGACCGGCGAGGTGATGGGCGGCATCTATCAGCTGCGGTATTTTGCCGCGCAGCGCGTCGAGCCCAAGGTGCTGCGTGAAGACGATAAGGCCCGCATCATCGAACATCGCACTCCGCTGGGGGTGGTGGCTGCAGTGACGCCTTGGAATTTCCCGTTTCTGATGATCACGCAAAAGATCGGCCCGGCACTGATTACCGGCAACACCGTGGTCGCGAAGCCGGCACCTACGACGCCGCTGTGCGCATTGGCGATTGCCGGGGTCGCTGCCGATATCCTGCCGCCGGGCGTGCTCAACATGATTGTCGATGAGAACGACCTTGGCGGGAAGCTGACCAGCCATAGCGACGTCTCCAAGGTCACCTTCACCGGCTCCACCGGAACGGGACGCAAAGTGAGCGCGGCGGGTGCCGATACATTGAAGAGGATTACGCTGGAACTGGGTGGCAACGATGCGGCGATCGTGCTTGACGATGTCTCGCCCGCCGAAGTTGCTCCCAGGCTGTTCAACGGGGCCACCGTCAACGCCGGACAAGTTTGTCTGGCGGTGAAGCGCATCTATGCGCCGTCATCCATCTACGACGAATTGTGCGACGAACTGGCCCGGTTGGCGAACGAAGCTATTGTCGATGATGGTGACAAGCAGGGCACGCAGATCGGTCCGATTCAGAACCGGATGCAGTACGAAAAGCTGCTCGGCTATCTCCAAAGCGCCCATGCCGACGGTAAGGTGATCGCAGGCGGCAAACCACTCGACCGAGAAGGCTATTTTATCGCACCGACTATCGTGCGCGACATTGCTGACGATGCGCCGCTGGTGCGCGAGGAACAGTTCGGCCCGATCCTGCCGGTGTTGAGGTACGACGATATCGACGATGCCATCGCGCGCGCGAACGACAGCGAATACGGGTTGGGCGGCACGGTCTGGGCCAAGGATGTCGAGCGCGGTGCGGCTGTGGCGATGAAGGTGGATTCGGGCACAGTGTGGGTGAACAAGCACCTCGACATCGGCTTCGACATTCCCTTTGGTGGCTCGAAGCAGTCAGGCATCGGCCGCGAGGGCGGTGAAGAAGGCCTCAACGCCTTCACGCAGCCGCATGTGTTGAATATCGCGCTGGACTGAGCTGCGGCGCAGCCGTCAGCGTTTCTTGTAGAGCAGCGTCACCGTCGGCATCGCCATGGCTTCGCTGATATGCATCTCGCCGCTGGTCGCTGCCTTGATCATGTTCTGCATAGTCGCATCGGCGTCGTCGGTTTCCATGTCGTAGATCGCCAGATACTTGTGGCCAAGCGGGTTCTCACCGAAGTCCTGCAGTTCGTACCGCGTGGCACCGGTGAAGCCGTCGAGTGCGCAGATGTCGCCCAAGTGGACATTATCGTACCAGTCGTTGAACTCATCCTCGCGGCCTTCGACCGCGCTTGTCATAACAACCAACTTGTATTCCGACATCACGTGGCCCTTTCGAAAACGGCAGTCAGACCCTGTCCGCCGCCAATGCACATGGTTTCGATCCCGTAGCGTGCCTGGCGGCGATCCATTTCGCGCAGCAGTGTCGCCATGATCCGGCCTCCGGTAGCGCCGACCGGATGGCCGAGCGAGATGCCCGATCCGTTGACGTTGAGGCGCACGTAATCCTCGGGCGCGAAATTCCAGCCACGCAGACAGGCGATGGCCTGTGCAGCGAAGGCTTCGTTGAGCTCGATGAGGTCAATATCGGCCATGGTGAGACCCGCCCGGTCGAGCGCCTTTGCCGTGGAGGGAACGGGGCCAATGCCCATAAACTTGGGTGCGACGCCCGCAACGGCCCAGCTCTTGAGAGTGGCGTAAGGCTTCAGGCCGTGCTTCTGCGCCGCCTCGCGGGTGCAAACGATCGCTGCCGAGCCCCCATCGTTCTGGCCGCTGGCATTGCCAGGTGTGACTGTCGCCCCTTCGAGGCTGCGCGCCATCATAGGCTTGAGCGTGGCGAGTTTCTCGATGCTGATATCGGGTCGGATATGTTCGTCGCTATCGACGACGATGTCGCCCTTCTTGCGGTCCTTCACGATTACCGGGATGATCTCGTCGGCGAACTTCCCGCTGGATGCCGCCGCCGCCGCCTTCCGGTGCGAGTTGTAGGCGAACTCGTCCTGTTCCTCGCGCGGGATGGCATATTCGGCGCGCAGGTTCTCGGCGGTCTCGATCATGCCGCCGGGAACAGGATAGTTCACGCCGCCAGCACTCACGCGCCCGCGCTGAAGAGAATCGTCCATTTCCCACGGGCCGTTTACGCCCCAGCGGATCTTGTGGGTGAAGAATGCGGCATTGGTCATCGATTCCGCGCCGCCGACAACTACGAGATCCGCCGCGCCGGTCACCACGGTCATCACGCCGTAGATCACCGCCTGCAGGCCGGAACCGCAGCGACGGTCGATCTGGATGCCCGGAGTCTCGACAGGTAGGCCCGCATCGAGCGCCACCACGCGGCCAAGTGCAGGTGCATCCATGGTGGGGTAGCATTGCGCGAAGATCACGTCCTCGACCGCCTCGTGCGGCAGGCCGGTGCGTTCGATCAGGCCCTTCAGCGCGGCCACACCCATGTCCTGTGCGCTCTTCGACTTGAACTGGCCACCGAAACTGCCGACCGGTGTGCGTACCGGTTCGCAGATCACGACATCCTGCATGCTGGTCATTTCAGCGTCCCTTCCACTCGGGCTTGCGTTTCTCGACGAAGGCGCGCGGGCCCTCCTTGCTGTCTTCGCTTTCGTAGACTTTCAGAGCCTCGTCGCGCGAAATGCGCCGCAGTTCGGCGTCGCTGCGGTCGCCGACCTGGCGCGATACGCGCAGGGATCCGGCTACTGCCAGCGGAGCATTCGCGGCGATGGAGCGGGCGAGGTCGAGCGCACGCCCGAGCACCGCTTCCTTCTCGACGACGTAGTTGGCAAGTCCGAAGCGTTCAGCCCTGGCGGCATCCATCGGATCGCCGCTCGCGACCATTTCCAGCGCTATATGGCGCGGCAGGGCGCGTACGATGCGGTGCACGCCGCCGGCATTGGCCATGATCCCGCGTTTGACTTCCGGCAGGCCGAATTTCGCCTCGGCGCCGGCCACGATCATGTCGCAGGCCAGCGCCAGTTCGCATCCACCGCCCAGGGCATAACCGTTGACGGCGGCAATCCACGGGGTGTCCCGCCGCGCGTCCACCAGCCCGCCAAAGCCATAAGCGGTATGGCGCAGTTCGGCGACACGCCCTTCGGCGACAACTTTCAGGTCGGCCCCGGCGCAAAAGAAGTCTTCCGAAGTGGAACTCAGCACCGCGACGCGCAGTTGCGGGTTGGCTTCAATCCGGTCGACGAGTTCGGCAATCGCCTGCGTCACTTCACCATTCAAGGCATTGCGCGCCTTGGGCCGATTGAGCCGCACCAGTGCGATATGGTCGTCCACTACCTCGAACAGGACGGGATTTTCGCTTGCATCGCTCATGCTGCCACCTTGTTCAAACGCGAACCGGCAAGGCCGCGGCCGATCACGTGCGCCTGGATTTCTGCAGCGCCTTCGAAGATGTTGAGGATGCGCGCGTCGCACAGCACGCGGCTGATCTCGTATTCCATGGCATAGCCGTTGCCGCCGTGGATCTGCAGCGCGAGGTCGGCATTGGCCCAGGCCACGCGCGCGCCCAGCAGCTTGGCCATCCCGGCCTCGATATCACAGCGCTCGCCCTTGTCCTTGTGGCGCGCGGCGGAGTAGGTCAGCTCGCGCGCCATCACGAGTTCGGCCACCATCATCGCCAGCTTGTCTGACACACGCGGGAAGGCGAGCAGGTTCTTGCCGAACTGCCTGCGGTCGAGCGCGTATTTGAGCCCAAGGTCAAAGGCGTTCCAGGCAACGCCGATGGCGCGCGCGGCGGTCTGGATACGAGCGCCTTCGAAAGTGCGCATCAACTGCTTGAATCCTTGACCCTCGACACCCCCTAACAGACCTTCTGCGGCCACCGGGAAGCCCTCGAAACCAAGCGTGTATTCTTTCATCCCGCGATAGCCGAGCACTTCGATCTCGTCACCGGCAATGCCTTCGTCGGGGAAGGGGTTCTCATCGTTGCCGCGGGTCTTTTCGGCCAGCAGCATGGAGAGGCCGCCATAGCCGGGCGTGCCCGGATCGGTGCGGCACAGCACCGTCATCAGGTCGGCGCGCGCTGCGTGGGTGATCCAGGTTTTCGCGCCGTTAATTTCCCATCCTGCATCGGTCTTCACACCGCGGGTGCGGACCGATGCGAGGTCTGATCCCACGTCGGGTTCGGTGAAGACGGCGGTCGGCAGGATTTCCCCCGATGCCAGTTTCGGCAGGAACTTCGCCTTTTGTTCGGGCGTGCCGTTCTCGCCGATCAACTCGCCCGCGATTTCGGAACGGGTGCCCAGCGAACCGGCGCAAATCCAGCCGCGCGACAACTCTTCGGAAACGAGGCACATGGCCAGCTTGCCAAGGCCAAGGCCGCCATAATCCTCGTCTATGCAGACCCCGAAAACGCCCAGTTCGGCCATCTCGTCGACGACTTCCATCGGTATCAGGTCATCTGCGAGGTGCCACTCGTGCGCATTGGGCGTGATGCGGTCAGCCGTGAAAGCACGGAACTGATCGCGGATCATGTCGAGGGTTTCGTCATGGAATGCCTCGGAAGGACGAATGCCTTCGGCCAGCTTTTCCGCCAAGGCTGCGCGGTTGGCAGGCGTGTTGCCCTCGGCAAGGAACGTGGCGACCGGTGCCTGCGCGGCAAAGTCACGCGCGGCGTCGACCAGTCCGAATTCGGAAGGGCGCACGATCTCGTTCTGGCTCATCACTACGCCGCCAGCGAGCTGCGACAGATATTCGCCAAAGCCGATCCTGAGCACCAGCTCCTCGACCTCGCCGTACTCGCCTTCCTCCTGCGCTCGCCGTGCCCATTCGGCGGTAGCGTACAGGGCTTCGGCAGTGGTCGCCGTCCACGCGAAGCCATGCACCGTACGCTGCGCGGCTTCCGCAAGGCCAGCTTCGACCTTGCCCGAAGGTGCTATGGCTTCGGCGACCTTGCTATGCACCGCATCGGTGTAATTCCGGGCTGCCGCAGCAGCGTCGTGAGCGAGAGAAATCCAGTCGGTCATTTATATGTCACCTTGGCACTCATGGCGGTTGCGCCGTCGCAGCGGACGGCTTCGACGTCGGTTTCCGAAGTCTTGCGCAGGTAAACGGGCTGGCCGAGGAAGATCGGCGCCATTGCCCGGAACGAGAAACTGGCCAGCGCGCCATCGCGGTTGGCAAGTCCTGCCAGCCGTGCAGCAGTGAAGGGGCCATGAACCACCAGCGCGGGATAGCCCTCGACACCGGTGGTGTAGGGCAAGTCGTAGTGGATGCGGTGCGAATTGAAGGTAGCAGCAGAGAAGCGGAACAAGTTCACTTCTTCGGGCTGCCACACTTCGCCCTCTGGTACCTCGTCAGCAGGTGTCGGCAGGGGTACCGGGGGGCCATCGCCTTCTCCGCGATAGACGTAGCTCTGCCGCTCGCGCACGCGCACTCTGCCTTCCTGCACCAGGGTGCGATCGACTTCGACGAAAACGAGATCCCCGGAACGACCGGACTTGTGCGTCACATCGGCGATGGTGGTGGTCAGCTGCCCTTCGTGGCCGGTGTCGATCGGCCCCTCGAAGGTCATCCGGGACGAGGCGAACATCCGGCGCGGCAGGGTGATCGCGGGCAGGAAACCGCCCTTGCGCGGGTGCCCGTCGGCGCCCAGCTCGGCGTCGGCAGGCGCGGGAAGGAAGAAAGCCCAGTGGGGCAGCGGGACAGGCGCAGTCTCGTCGGGAAGCCCGACCGCCAGCGCATATCGCCTCAGCGCGCCTTTCTCCAGCGGCTGGTATTCGATCCGCTCGCGGCCGATGGCAGAACGCCAATCCTCGAGCATTTCAGGGGTGACTGCGCTCATCCCACCACTCCTGCGTCGTGCAGCTTGCCGATGGCCCCGCTGTCCAGGCCGAGAAAATCGGTGAGCACTTCGTCTGTATCACGTCCGATCGTGGGCGCGGGCTGCACGCCGCCGCGCTCTTCGCCAGGTATACGGGCGGGGGCACCGGGTGCAGGATAGCGTGCGCCACCGGGGTGGGCGGTTTGTTCGAACACAGGATTGTCAGCGAACAGCCGCGGTTCGGCGCTCACCGCCTCGTGCAGCGTGTGATACCGCGACCATGTGACGCCTGCGGCAGCGAACTTTGCTTCCAGCTCGTCCGCAGTGAGGCGAGCGAAACCTTGTTCCACCAGCGGATCGAGTCGGGCGCGGTGTACGTATCGCGCGCCTTCATCACGGGCGAAATCGACGCCAAGTTCCTGCTCCAGCGCGGCAACCTGCTCGGCAATGCCCAGGCCCGAAAGCATGCCGTTCCATTGCTTCGGCGTGATTGCCACCAGCATGAAGCGTACGCCGTCCCTGGCCACAAAATCACGCCCGAAGGCGCCGAACAGGTTGTTGCCCGAACGCGGACGGTCTTCGCCCGACAGCAGGATTTCGGCAAGGTTGCCGAGGTTGGCAAGACTGGTGGCGGCGATGTCAGACAGAGCAACGCGCACTTCGCGGCCCTTGCCGCTGGCCGCTCGATCGCGCTCTGCGGCCAGCAAGGCAAAAGCGCCGTAAGATCCAGTAACGAGGTCCCATGCTGGCAGTACGTGGTTCACCGGACGAGGATCGTCCGCCGGCCCGGTCATCGCAGGCATGCCGATGGCGGCGTTCACCGTGTAATCGACCGCCGGGGAGCCATCGGCCCAGCCCATCACGCGCAAAGTGATCTGATCTTCACGCAGCGCCTGCAGTTTTTCGTGGCTTAGGAATCCATCGACTGGGAAGTTGGTCACGAACAGTCCGTCGCCGCCGGTTGCGAGCTGCTGGGCCAGTTCGCGCGCTTCTGGCTTGCGGAAGTCGAGCGCAATCGAGAGCTTGCCCTTGTTCAGGCCTTCCCAATATAGACTCTCGCCATTGGGACCGATCGGCCAGCGCCGGGCATCGGGGCCGCCGCCAACCTGGTCGAAGCGGATCACCCGCGCGCCCATCTGCGCAAGGTAGAGTGCGCAGGAAGGCCCGGCGACGAAGGCCGCCCCTTCCACAATGGTCATGCCCTTGAGCAACTGGTACATCGGATCAGTTCGCGTAAGCCGAGAGGCCCAGCTGCGCGCGGCGGCGCAGCCACAGGCTGGGACGATAGCGATCGGAGCCGGTTATATCCTGCAATTGGCGCATGATCTCGTGCGTCGTGCCGACGCCCAGCCATTCGGCGATCTCGACCGGGCCCTTTGGATAGTTCTGCGCCAGTTTCATGGCGAGGTCGATATCCTCTGGACTGCCGACACCGATCTGCGCCAATTCGCAGCCAAGGTTGGCGATCATGCCAAGGATGCGCTGGAGCACGAAGCCGGGCGAATCCGCGATCACTTCGACGGTGAAACCGCCAGCGCGCAACCAGTCGGCCACTTGCTCGCTCAGCGCCTCGCCACCGATGGCGGCCATCACTGTGAGGTGCTTGTTGTCGTAACCGGTGAAATCCACAGCTACGGTATCGCGCGGGTCGAGGCCAAGGCGGACGCAGGCCGTTGCGCAATCCTCGCCCATTGGAGCGATCAGCGTAACGTCGCTGCCTTGTTCCCAGCCGATGACTTCGGCCAGTTCCTCAAACCGGCCACCGGTTCCGGCAATGCTCGGCTTGAGGTGTGGCGGATTGGCGGAAGCTGCGGGGGAGGGGGGCCAGCCATCGAAGCCTTCGTATTCGAAGAAGCCCGTTCCAGTCTTCCGGCCGAAGCGACCCGCATCGCGCATCAGCGCGTGCTGAGTTGTCGTTTTCAGGCGCGGATCGTGCTGGTAGCCTTCGTAGATGAAGGTGGTAGCGGCATAGTTCACGTCGATTCCGGTCAGGTCCATCAGCTCGAACGGGCCCATGCGGAAGCCCGCACCGTCGCGCATGATGCGATCGATCACCGCAGGTTCGGCAACTTGTTCCTGGGCGATGGCAAGGCCTTCCAACGCCAGCGCGCGCCCCTGCAGGTTGACGAGGAAACCGGGGCCGTCCTTCACCGTGACCGGGGTCTTGCCGATTTTCCTCGACAGTGCCGTAGCGGCCTCGATCACGGCGTCGCTGGTGGCAGGCGCCTTGATGACCTCGACCAGCTTCATCAGCGGCACGGGGTTGAAGAAATGCAGGCCACAGACGCGGTCCTTCTGGTCGCATCCCTGAGCGATGGCCGCGACGGACAGTGACGATGTGTTGCTGGCGAGAATGCAGTCTTTGCTCACCACGCCTTCAAGCTCGGCAAACAGGTTCTGCTTCGGTTCAAGCCGCTCGACAATCGCTTCCACCACTGCATCGCAACCGGCGAAATCGGTAGTGCTGTCGGCCAGCGTCAGATTGTTGCGTGCCTTGTCGGCTGCACCCGGTTCCAGCTTGCCCTTGCCTTCGAGCTTCTCGATGAAGCCGAGCAGCGTTTCGGCGCTCTTTTCCAGTGCTGCACGATCGAGGTCGTAGAGCACGACTTCCATACCTGCCTGCAGGCCGATTTGCGCAATGCCGCTGCCCATCGGGCCGGCGCCAACTACCCCGAGCTTCTGCATCGGCCTTACTCGGCTGGCTCGGCAGTTTTTTCGGAAGGCGCGATCTCGGTTTCCCACACACCTTTGCCCTTGCGGGAAGCCTCGGTCATCTTGTCGAGGTGTGCCTCGTCATTGCCGTTGAACTTGATGTGGAACTTGTTGCTGGTGCGGAATTCCAGCACTTCCACGCCATCAGGACCCACTTCGTAGGTGTAATCGAAACCCGATGGGATGAAGACGCCATCGCCTTTTCCAAGCACCTGCGTGCCCATCTTCAGCGAGCCCGCGATGACGTAATACAGGCAATCGGCATCGTGGCTGTGCTTGGGCAGCACGAAGCCGCTCTTGAACCAGGCGTAGACCAGGCTCATGCCGCCTTCGCCAGGTTCCTTGAAAAGGCACAGCGTGTTGTCGACAACGTGCCTTTCGTGGCCGATCGCGGCCATCTTGGCGAAGCCCTTCATCAGTGTCTCGTCCACGCCGACGTAGGGCATCATTTCCTCGGTCAGTTCTTCGCCTTCGGAAAAGCGGAAGATCTGCATCTTCTTGCGGGGAGCCTTGGTCTCATCGGTCATGGTCATTCTCCTCTGGGGAAATTCTTACAGGTTCAGGCCAGCTTCGCGCAGCAGCGACTTGGCGATAATGGTCTGCTGGATCTGGCTTGTGCCTTCGTAAATGCGCATCAGGCGCACATCGCGGTAGAAGCGTTCCACTTTGTATTCGGCCATGTAGCCGGCACCGCCATGTACCTGCACGGCGCGGTCGGCGCAGCGGCCCAGCGCTTCGGAGGCGAAGTATTTGGTGCAAGCGACATCGCGGTTCACGTCCTCGCCAGCGTCATATCGCCTGGCGAGGTCGCGGGTCATGCACCAAGCGGCGTAGGCATCGGTCTGGCTGTCGGCGATCAGGCCCTGTACCAGTTGGAAGGCGCCGATCGACTGGCCGAACTGCTTCCGCTCTACAGCGTACTGCACGCTTTCCTGCACCAGTCGGTGGCACATTCCACTCGACAGGGCTGACAGGTGGATGCGGCCACGGTTGATGACTTTCATTGCGGTTTTGAAACCGCGACCGGGCTCGCCGCCGATAATGTTGCTGGCGGGCACGACGACATCGTCGAAATTCACGTCCGACGAGATGGCGCCCTTCTGGCCCATCTTCTTGTCCGGCTTGCCGAAACTGATGCCCGGCGTATCGGCAGGGACGATGAAGGCAGTGATGCCCTTGGCTCCCGGCACGTCCTTCTCACTGCGCGCCATCACGGTCAGCATCCCGGCGCGCGGGGCATTGGTAATGTACCGCTTGTTGCCGTTGATCACGTAATTGTCGCCATCACGCACGGCGGCGGTGGTGATCGAGGCAGCATCCGAGCCCGCACCCGGCTCTGTCAGGGCGAAGCTGGCCATCATCCCGGCGGCAAGCTTGGGCAGCCATTCCTGCTTTTGTGCCTCGGTCCCGTCCATCACGATGCCCTGGCTGCCAATGCCGACAGTGGTGCCGATGACGCTGCGATAGGCGAATGAGGTGCGGCCCAGTTCGTAGATGACCTGCGCTTCCTCGCTCATGGTAAGGCCAAGGCCGCCATACTGTTCGGGAATGGTGAGACCGAACAGCCCAAGATCCTTCATCTCCTCGATGATTTCGGGAGGGACGGCATCTTCTTCCTCGACGCGGTCCTCATTGGGGATCAGCCGCTCGTCGACAAAGCGACGCACGGTTTCAAGCAGCAGGGCAAATGTTTCCTCGTCCAAGGCATCCTCCGGCAGGCGCTTTGTGCGCCAATCGCAATTGAGGTTCCTCTATTGCTTTTTTCGCCAATGTGCGCAAGCGCTGAATCGCCGAAATGATCGTCAGATACGCCGATCCCCGTGTTGGCGGTGGTGCGCTTCGAACTTTGGCGACATTTGCCTGTATGAAGTGTCTTCGGAATTTGAGCTAACGCTATGAAGCAGATTTCGGAGGCGGCGAAAGATTGTGAAATAAAGCTACCTAATTCGGAAGCCATCCTGACATGTCCGACCTGACCATCCGCAAAATTCCCTTCTCCTTCGATGGCGTGTCGTTCCTCTGGAATCCGGAGAACCCCGGCTTCTCGCTGATGATGAACCAGATCAGCTTCCTGGTGATCGGACTGGAGAAGTATTTCTGCCGCGCAACTGCCGAGGCCGAGAAGAATATCACCGACCCCTGGGTGCTTGACGAGGCGCAGCATTTTCGCGCGCAGGAGCAGGTTCATTCACAAGCGCACCGCAAGCACTGCAAGGCCCTGATTGCGCAATATCCCGGCCTCGGGGATACGCTGAGAGAATGCACGCGGTTGTATGACGAGCTTTACGACCATGAGGAGCTGAAATTCCACCTTGCCTACCAAGGCGGTCTGGAAGCAGCTTTCACACCGTTCTTCCGCATGATCCTGGACAATCGCGATGTTCTTTTCGGAGCGGGTGATGCGCGCGTCGCGTCACTGATGTTGTGGCATTTCTGCGAGGAGATCGAGCACCGGTCATCGGCACTTGCCATTTACAACCATGCCGTCGGCAGCAGTTTCTACCGCATTCGCATGACGCCGAAGTTCTACCGCCATGCGGGCAGGGTCTTCGCCTTTCTGGCCGCAGAGTTTCGCAAGCATGTGACCGATGCGCCAGCGATCATGTTCGAACAGCCGCCTTTCGCGGCAATTTGCGGCAAGGACAAACGCGCGGCGGTGTTGGGGGTGCTCCGCTCTCAGTTACCCGGCCACGACCCAGCTCATGAACGGATTCCCGAATACTTTGCCGAATGGAACCGCCATTACGATGCAGGTGAGGATGTTACCCAGATATACGGACGCCGCGTCATGGTCGCCTAGGCGCCAGGGTCAAGCACCAGGCGCGCTTCCAGCCCGCCTGCGGCAATCCGGCGATGGGCTTCGGGCGCGGCGGATAACGGCAGCACTTCAACCGGGTCAGGCGCAATGGTGCCGCTCGCCAGCAGGTCAAGCACCGCGACCGCGTCCTCCCGGTATTCTTCGGGCAGTTTCCAGCGGCGCTGCAGGATGTTGTAGAAACTCGTGCTCTTGCCAGAAAGTTTTCCAAGCAACGGATAGATCGCCAGCAGCCGGGCAAAGCTGGATATTGCGTTGAGCGAACCTGCACCGGATTCCAGGTATCCTTGCAAGCCATAGCCAACCAGCTTGCCACTGCGACGCAACGCCTTCCAGCTCGTCTTCCAGCTGACTCCGCCGATGGCATCGAATGCCGCCAGCACGCCGCCGCCACTTGCGGCACGGATTGTCTTCACAAGGTCTGGGCGTTCGTAGTCGATGGCTGTCGCGCCAAGCTCCTCCACCGCGCCAAGATTGCGCGCAGAGGCAGTACCGACAACTTTCAACCCGCGCTCGACCGCGAGTTTGACCAGCGCCCGGCCCACCGATCCGCTGGCGCCGACAACCAGCACCCACGAACCCTTCGGAAAGTCCACCTCGCGCGTCAGCATCTGGTAGGCTGTCATCAGCATCAGCGGCACTTGTACGGCATCGGCAGCGACGACGCCGCTCGGTACGGGGACCAGGTCTTGCGCTGGACGAATGACATATTTGGAATAGCTGCCGTACATAGGCATATCGCACACCGGCGTGCCGGGGGCAGGGCCTTGGGTGTCGGGGCCAAGCGCAACCACTTCACCGGCAAGGTCGTAACCGGGGGTCACGGGCAAGCCGTCCTTGTAATCGATATACTTCCCGCGCCGGACAATGGTGTCGGTATAGCCGACGCCAGCGGCTCGAACCCTTACCAGCGCCTCTCCGGGGCCGGGGGATGGGAGGTCGTCCAACTGCTCGATCTGCAAGACTTCCGGGCCGCCCCAGTCGCGAACGCGGATACGTTGCCAGCTCATATCAGCGCCCCTTGAACTGCGGCGCGCGTTTTTCCTTGAACGCCTGCACGCCTTCCATGTGATCCTCTGTCAGCCCGGCGATCCTCTGGTTATCGCGCTCCATTTCCAGCGACGTGGCAAAGCCATCATCCAGCGCGGCGCGCACCTGCTTGCGGATCATGCCCAGCGCCAGCGTCGGCATGGCAGCCAGCTTGCGAGTGATGGCGTCAGCCTCTGCTGCAAGCGCTTCGTCATCCACAACCTGGGCAATCAAGCCCATTTCGGCGGCTTTATCGACAGGCAGTTTTTCGGCCATGAGCGCCAGTTCCAGCGTTCTGGCTCGGCCCAGCGATTGTGCGATCAACCACGTGGACCCAGCATCGGGCACAAGGCCGATATTGGCAAAGGCCAGCAAGAGGTATGCGGATCGCGCCGCGACCACGATATCGGCGCCAAGCGCGATGCCGACACCCGCGCCTGCGGCAAGGCCGTTTAGGGCAGTGACAATCGGGATGTCGCTTTCGGCCAGCGCGCGGGCAATGGGATTGTAGTAGGTGTCAATAACCTCGCCGAGATCGCGCCCGCCAGCTCCGTCCGCGCCCAGTCGGGCTCCGGAGGAGAAAGCGCGCCCTTCGCCGGTCAGAAGGATGCAGCGTGCGCCATTATCCTGCGCCCGTTCGATCAGCCCAGGCAGCGCGCCCAGCATTTCGGGCGAGAGCGAGTTGAGCTTGTCGGGCGCCGCCAGCGTGATGCGGGCGACGCCATCCGACAATTCATAGCGCAGTTCTTCGGTTTGATCAGCCATCCCGGCAGCTTACTCGAAGATCGCGATGACGCGGGACTCGATGCTCGAGCGAGATACGCCGCCATCCGGATTGGTGAAGGCGCTGTGGGCAGCGCCCAGCGGCTGGTCCGGGCGCAGGTCGACGCCGGTGAACACCAGCGATTCGTCAATCTCCATGTCCGGATAATAGTAGAACTGGATTTCTTCCGAGGGGGCGACGATAATATAGGGGGTTTCCGAACCCTCCTCCACGGTCACACCGACAACGTGCGTCGAGGGATCGATGGTGCGCTTGTCCGCCACGCACAGCGGGCGATCCTGCGGTGGCGGGGTGATGGCTTTCCACACGTTGAAAATGGCGGCTTTCTTGAACTTCACGCCCGCTGGATCGGTGAACATCTTGGCGATCTGCTCGCCAACCACGCGCGGGTTGTCGATGTGGACGAAGCCTGCAGTGACCATGTGGCCGCCGCGAGCCTTGGGATCGGCGATGCGTTTGAGCGGGCGGAAGAACTGCACGCATTCCTTCGCCCCGGTGAGCTTCTTCACCAGCTCGTTACACGAGGGGACGTAGACTTCGTCGATCCATTCCTCGTTGAACCAGTCGGGGTTTTCCAGGCTGTGCTTTGCGAGTGTGAAGCCCTCTTCATCAAGCCGGGGAGTATGATCAAGCGCTCGGGCGTCGTTGATCGCCACTTCGTGCGGATCGAGATTGAGTTCGTTGTGGGTCTCGTCGCGATTGTCGTGGCGACCGCCGTCGACAAGGTCACCGGCGAAATTCAGGATTGCCTTCACGTCATGGGAAGCAGTGGTAGCCATGGTCTTGGTTCCTCTCTTTGGAGATCAGTCTTTTTTTGGTTGGCGAGCGGCAGTCAGGCGTATGCCGGCAAGAACGGCTATGAAGCCCATCACCAGCAATGCGTTGATAGTCGCGGTTTCATAGATGTCGGCGACGGGCAGCACTGCCTCACCCGCTGTCACGGTGCCGGTGGGAGCGTTCGCCCACATCAAAGGGTATTGCAGCGCCGTGAGCACCCACACTGCGATCGGTAGCGCCCAGAAAGTGCTGTCAGAATGCTCTGGCGCCCGGTCGAAGCGCTGGGTAAAGAATGTCCAGACAGCAAAGATAGCACCCGAAGTAACGAGCCAACCCATGAAATTGCTGAGCGGTACGCCGTTGATGCCGGATACTTCACGAAAGTGCCAGAAGCCGTTGGCTGTCGCGCCGACCGGATCATGCGTCAGGTCGAATTGGGTGACAATGAAAGCCGCGACAATCGGGATTGCCCATAACGGCGCATTCTTGCCAAGCACCACTCGGGCCAGCATCCAGGCGGGGTAGCCGTACAGGAAATATCCCAGCGCGACGGCTACTGGAACCGTCCCGATCTTCGCGCCGAACTCGTCGGTATGATCAAAAAAGCCGAAGGGAAAGCCGGTGGCGATGCTGAGGCTTTCCAGCGCAAGTGCGATGAGGAAGGCTGAAGCGACTAACAAGCTCGCACCTTTCCAGCCGTAGGCGAGGGCGGCATGCAGCAGGACGAACCCGAGCAAGGCAATGCCCATAAGCGGCGCCAGCGCCACAGCAATGGCGTCATCGGGAACTGCAGCGCCGAGCAGCGCAAGCGCGCCCCAGACCGCCAACAGGACCCAGCTGAGGCTGAGCGAAATGCGATGTCTTGGGACAGCCGCAGAGGGATAGCTGGATGCGGACGTGGTCTTCATTGCCCCGACTCCGTCTCGTAGGTTGCGATCAGCCGATCGAGGTTCGGGTGGTAATCGGCTGCGGTATCGAACAGATTGCCATCAGCGAGGCACGCATCGAGAGCCTGGAAGCCCTTGGCCTCGCACTTGCCGTGTATGTTCCGGATGAACTGCGTATTGCCGCCGGCGCGTTCGATCATGCTGTGCGAGTACGCGGCGCCGACTGCCGCACCGATCACAATCTGGTTCGCTTCAAGATAAAGGCTGAAAGCCTGCCTGGGATCGAGGCCACGCTCGATCAGGATTGCCAGCAAGGCATTGGTGTGCTGGCTGTCCGCCAGGTCGCCGAGGACACCGGACATAAGCTGGGAAATCAGCTGCGGCGTTTCACGATAAGTCGCAAAGCTGCGGCGAGCATGTTCACGCAGGGCATCCTGCCAACTCTGCCCCGTGTCGGCGATACCACTGCGGCTGGCGAGGCGCTGGGCCGCCAGCCGGACGAGATGATCGCGTCCCTCTACATAGCCATAGAGCGTGGCGACACCGACCCCCAGTTTCTTCGCCACCGAAACCATGTCGACCGACTCGAGCCCGATCTCGCACGCCGCGTCGATCACTTGCTCGAGGGTGAAACGCGGCGGGCGTCCGGCAGAGCGCCGCTGAGGTGAGATGGTTTGCGCATTCATGATTCGGCAATTACCGAAACCGTTTCGGAAATCCAAGCAGAATCTCGCAATAGAGATACAGGAAACGCTTCATGTGCCATTTGTCATCCGTAAAGTCCGACCTGACCTGATCATCGGTAATACGCGCTGCGGTGCACAAAATTGGACAATCAGGCCTCGACCTGACGCGGCAAGCTTGCTAGAAATAGATATACCTCAATTGGGAGAGGCAGTGCTGTAAATGGAACTCGCGGCCACAATCGACGGCGTGCTGGCAATAGATCCGGCAAAAGATGCGATCGAATTCGACCGCAACTGGCACAGCTGGGCAGACCTCGACGCGCGTAGCGCAGAACTGGTCAAGCTGCTGGATGAAATGGGTGCGGGTCCGGATTTTCGGATCGGCGTGCTGCTGCGCAACCATATCGACATGGTGCCGGTGCTGCTCGCGTTGTTCCGCTCCGACCGCTGCCTCGCCAGCCTCAACGCCGTATCGCCTGATGCCAAGTTGGCAGACGATATCGTCGATGCCGCGACGCCGGTTCTGATCGGATGTGCCAGTGACTGGGCGCGTCCCGGTATTGCCGATGCTGCCCGCCAGGCGGGTGCGGCAGTCATCTCAATCGAGAACGGCAGAGCCGAAGTCAGGTCGCGTGATTTCGGAAGCGATAATTCGCGTCGAACGGCTCAGGGCATCGCCATCGAAATGCTGTCCAGCGGTACGACCGGAAAGCCCAAACGCATCCCGCTTCCGCGCCGAAACCTGGAAAAGGCGCTGGCCGGGGCGGCATCCTACGAGAAGGGCCGCGATCCTGATGCCAAGCCCGCCTTGCATTCGGGTGTGGCCGTGGTCACGGCGCCGCTGGCGCATATCGCGGGCATCACCGGCTTGATGAATAACCTGCTGGCCGGAAGGAAAGTCTGCCTGATCGAGCGTTTCACGGTCGAGGGGTTCCGCGATGCCGTTTTGCGCCATCGACCGAAGGTTGCAGGCGCGCCGCCTTCTGCACTGCGCATGATTCTCGATGCCGATATCCCGAAGGAGGATTTCTCTAGCCTTGTAGCCTATCGCACCGGCACTGCGCCGCTAGATCCCGCACTGGCGGACGAGTTCTACCAGCGTTACGGCATCCCAGTGCTCCAGAATTACGGCGCCACCGAGTTTGCTGGCGGTGTTGCTGGCTGGACCCTGCAAGATTTCAAGGATCACTGGCGCGGCAAGTACGGCGCGGTCGGGCGTCTCAACAAGAATGTTGAAGCCCATGTGGTGGATCCGGAAACGGGTGCAGAACTGGCTGCCGGCGAAGAAGGCCTGCTTGAACTGCGCGCGCCCAATGTCGGTGACGGCAAAGCCTGGGTGCGAACCACGGACCTCGCGGTAATCGACGAAGATCGTTTTCTTTATATAAAGGGCCGCCACGACGGCGCGATCATTCGTGGCGGTTTCAAGATCATGCCGGACGACGTGCTGAAGGCGATGCAGGAGCATCCGGCCGTGCGCGAAGCTTCGGTGGTGGCGTTGCCTGATCGTCGGCTGGGGCAAGTGCCTGTCGCCGCCTGGATTGCCAAGGAAGGGGCAGAGACTCCCGACGAGGCGACCTTCCGGGAATGGCTGAAAGGCAAGCTGCTGCCATACCAGGTGCCCGTGGCGCTGAAGCAGGTCGAGGAACTGCCGCGTACTCCGTCGCTCAAACCGGCGCTGACCGAGGTGCGCAAGCTGTTCGAAAGTGCCGAGGAAGAATGAGCGCCCTGTCCGGCATTCGCGTACTCGATTTCGGCCGCTACGTGGCCGGCCCCTATTGTGCGACCCTGCTTGGCGACTTCGGGGCTGACGTGATCCGCATGGAGCGGCGCGAAGGTGGTGAGGATCGCTGGATCAGTCCCGTTGCTGAAGACGGCGATGGAGCGCTGTTCCTGCAGATGAGCCGCAACAAGCGCTCCGTCGCCTACGATCCCAAGGCTCCCGAAAGTGCAGAACTGGTCCGGCGGCTAGTGGCTTCGGCCGATGTTGTGGTCGTCAACGTGCCCCCATCTGCACTTGCAAAGATGGGACTCGATTACGAAAGCCTGTCCGCGATCAAGCCCGACATCATCCTCGTCAACGTATCTTCGTTCGGCGCAACCGGCCCGTGGAAGGATCGCTCCGGCTTCGACAGCGTAGGACAGGCGATGAGCGGGTCGCAATATCTCTCGGGCCCGGGTGACATTCCTTATCGGTCACCGATCACATGGGTCGATCACGCCACTGCTGTTTACGCTGCGTTCGCAGTGATGGTGGCTTTGTTCGAGCGACAGAATTCCGGGCGCGGACAGGAGATCGACGGTAGCCTGCTCGGCTCCGCGCTCGCTTTTTCCAGCACCTTCCTGATCGAGCAGGCGCTGATGGGCCTCAATCGCACTGCCATCGGCAATCGCAGCTTCCTGAACGGCCCGACCGATACTTTTGCCACGAAGGATGGCTTCATTGTCACCCAAGTAGTCGGCAATCCGATCTTCAAGCGCTGGGTCGAACTGATGGGCGAACCCGAACTGCTCGATGATCCTCGCTATGCCACCGATGAATTGCGCGGTGACAATGGGGCGGAACTTTCACAGCGCATGGCGCGGTGGACCGCAGAGCGGAAGAGCAAGGAGGCGCTAGACCAATTGGCGGCTGCACGTATTCCGGCAGGGCCGGTGCTGTCTCCGCAGCAGGCACTTGATCACGAGCAGGTGCAGGCGATGGGCCTGATTGCGCCGACCCAGGTGCCACGCATGGGTGTGACCGTGCCGCTGACCCGGCCACCGGTGAACCTGAGCGCGACACCTGCAGAAATCCGCAGCCCCGCGCCCGACGTGGGTGAGCACTCGGAGCAGGTCCTGACCGAGCTCGGCTATAGCGAAGACGAGATCCGCGAACTGGAAAACGCCGGTGCCATCGCCAGCGCCAAAAGGATGTGACCGTGACTGACAGCGCCCTGACCATTCCTCACCTTGCCCTGACCGCTGCCGAACGATGGCCCGCTGCCGAGGCGATCGTGGATGGCGATAGCCGCCTCACATTCTCGCAGCTCGCTGACGAGATGAAGCGCGTTGCTGCTGCATTCGTCGCCGCCGGATTGAAGAAGGGCGAGAAGGTAGCCTTGTGGGCGGAAAATTCCGCCGACTGGATCGTCGCGTGCCTTGGCTTGCAGGCAGCAGGCGGTGTGCTGGTGCCGCTCAATACCCGGTATCGTTCCGGCGAGGCTGCCGATATCGTGCGGCGAAGCGGCACTTCCTTCGCTGTCGCATCGAGCGAATTCCTCGGTTATCGCTATGCCGATCAGCTGCGTGAAGCCGACGTCCCAGGGTTGCGCCGTGTTGTTGAACTGGCAAGTGCCGATTGGGATGCTTTCCTGGCCGCAGGCGCGGGACACGAGGGAGAGGTAGAATCACGGCTGGCAACGCTTTCGCCTGGCGATCTTGTCGACATCCTCTTTACCAGCGGAACCACCGGCGCACCCAAGGGCGTTATGGCGACGCATGAGCAGAACGTGCGCACTGCCCGATTGTGGGCGAAAGCGACGACCATTGGCGAAGGCGACCGTTTCCTCATCTTGTGGCCGTTCTTCCATTGCTCGGGTTACAAGGCTGGTTGGGTGGTGAATCTCGCCGTGGGCGCGACCACATTGCCGATGGCACAGCTGGACGTGGGCGAACTCACCGACCTTGTCGAACGCGAGAAAGTGACTTTCCTTCCCGGACCGCCGACACTGTTCCAGACGTTGCTGGCCGATCCCGCTTTCGACAAGAGCAAGGTCGCAAGCCTCCGAGTGTCCATTACCGGCGCAGCTTCCGTTCCGCCGCAAATGATAACCGACATGCGCGAGGTGCTGGGTATTCCCGTGGTGCTGACGGGTTACGGCCTGACCGAGGCTTGCGGCACGCTGACCATGACCGCTCCCAGCGATCCGCCCGAAATCGTGGTGCGCAGTTGCGGCAAGGCAATTGACGGGGTCGAACTGAAACTGGTCGACAACGAGGGCCAGCCTGTGCCGACCGGAGAGCCCGGCCGCATCTTTGCACGCGGTTATAACGTGATGTTGGGCTATCTCGACGATCCGAACGCGACTGCCGAGACGATCGACACAGATGGCTGGCTCGATACCGGAGACATCGGCGTGATGGACGAAGACGGGTATCTGGCGATCACGGACCGGTCGAAGGACATGTTCATTACAGGCGGTTTCAATTGTTATCCGGCAGAAATCGAGGCGATGCTGCTGGAACATCCCGCGGTTGGCGCCGTGGCGGTAAAGGGCCTGCCTGATGAACGGATGGGTGAAGTCTGCGCTGCCTGGATAGTGCCGGCCAGCGGGACTGAGCCTGACAAGGCCGAGATCGTGGCCTGGTCGCGTGATCGCATGGCCAATTTCAAGGTGCCGCGCAAATTAGCCTTCGTCGATGACCTTCCGCGCAATGCCACCGGCAAGGTGCAGAAATTCCTGCTGCCCGATATCGCGGACTAGGCACTTAGAAAAACTGCCCTGCCGGGCGGCAGGGCAGTTTGCCAAGGAGCTTAATCGCCCTTGTAGGTCCAGGGCGTGCGAGCTTCGGGCTCGGGCAGTTCGTTCAGAGCACCGTCCAGCGTATCAATGGTGGTGGTGAAGCCGCCGACCATGGTGGTTTTCTTGATCTTCCAGCCGTCCTCGGTGCGCACGTAGTCGTTGATGCGCTGCGAGAGGCCCATCAGCGGCTTGTCTTCACGAAAGCCGACCATCATCAGCATGTTCGACCATTCCACGGCCTCGTCGCCGTTGATTTCGATCTTCTCGTTCACGCTGGTCTGGAAGACGAAGGGTAGGGGGCCGGCATCGCCATAGTAGAAGTCCCAGTATTCTTTCACCTCTTCGCGGCCGCGGGGCCCCTTGCCTGGCTCATGCAGGCCAAGAACTTCGATGGTGGCATCGTCGGTAAGGTAGTCGAGCGCTTCCATGCGACCGGCCTGCTTTCCGGTAAAACCACCGGTACATGCGTAGTGGAAGTTGAAGAAACAGTCCTTGATAGCCTGCTTGTCTTCCAGTTCCTGGACGCGTTCTTCGAGCGTTTTCTGGGTCATGGGGGTGTCCTCTCAAAAATTGGCTTGGTTCTGATGTGACCTTAATTCCGCTACCTCAAATGTCGATAGCAGCGCCGGAATGCCTGATGGCAATTCGTCCAGAAAACTTCTCTGCCGCAAGCCCCGGACGCAAAGCGAACTAGCGGGCCTCAACCTTGCGAAGACATGAGGTTCACTATACCGACGAAAAATGGGCTGGGAGCAAAGAACAATTGCTCCGGTTCGTAGAGAGGATTGGACTGAATGGATAATGCCCAGAGCATAAATCTGAGCAAGGCGCTCAGCGCGCTGCATCTCGTCAGCGCCAAATGGGCCACCATCGACCTTGGCCAGGGATGGGGCATTTCGCTGGACCGCGATCCTTCATTGATTGCGGTGCACTTCGTGCTCGCAGGGCAACTGGAAATTTCCATCGCTCATGGTGAGCCGCAGACGTTTTCCGCCGGCCAGTCGTTCATTCTTCCAAATGGCGCCCCGCACATCGTTCGGACCGATGCGGGAGCAAAACTGGAGCGACTGGGGCACGTCGGCCTCGACGAGGTCGAGGCCACGCCATCGTTCGAAAGCGAAGACAGTCCGGCGCACTTCGAATTTGGCGTTTCCCGAACGCATCCCCCCGCCGCGACAGTGCTGAGCGGACAGATCGGCCTCACTTGGCCGGAAGACCTGCTGCCGCCCCGCGAACTTTTGCCCAAACTGATCGAGGGCAGCCCCGGATACAAGATCAACTCCCCTTCTGCAGAGGAGGCCGTGCGTTCGTTGCGCGAGATGGCCGACGCGCCCGGTGGCACCATTTGTCTCGCACGGTTTGCTCACCTGCTGGTGACGCGCCGCTTGCGCGAACAAATCTTGCAGGAACCGGCGCTCGTCAGCGCCAATCCGCGCTCCAGCGTGGCTATTGCCCGCGTGGTCCAGGCAATCCGGCTTGAGCCGGGCCGGGCGTGGTCCGTCACCAGCCTTGCCCGTCATGCCGGCATGTCGCGTTCGGGATTTGCCGAGAAATTCAGGCAGGAAACCGGGCGCACGCCTATGGAAGTCGTAACCGAGGCTCGTATGGATATGGCTGCGCGCTTGCTGCGCCGGTCGCGCGAACCGATCAAGACGATTTCCGCCTCGACCGGCTATTCATCCAGTACTGCGTTCATCCGCACGTTTCGGCGCCATTTCGGCAAGTCGCCGACGGATTATCGGGAGGCTGCGAGCGCCTAACCCTTTTTGGGGTTCATTGCCTGGGCGAGGCCTTCGAGGTCGACAGGCCTCGCCTTGCAAGCGTCAAAGATGCCTTCTTCCCATTTGGCATGAGCGGCTATGGCATCGGGCAACTTCGCGGCGAGTTCGAGCGGAATCTTCACGACCCCGTGCTGGTCGCCGTGGAGCAGGTCACCCGGTGAAACCTCGAGGCCGGCTACTGTCACCGGACCGTTGATCTCCAAAAGGTCGACAAAACCGCCGCCCACGCCCGCGCCATTGGCAAAGCTCTGAAATCCAAGCGCGGCCATCTCGGGCAAATCACGCACCGGCCCATTGGTGAATCCTGCATGGCAATCAAGCGCAGTGTGGATGTGTGACGTGACATCGCCCCAAATGCACACTGGTCCTTGCCAGTCACCGACATTCTCTACGGCAAGGAAACGCGGTCCTGGAATAGCCAGCAAGCCCTGATCGGGCGCGGTATCGAGGATTTTGCTCGGACCGCCATCGCGGCGGGTCGCCATCTTTCGGGTGACCGCGAAACCGCAGGACACGCCGAGTTCGGGCGCCATGCAACTAGAGATGTTGCGATCGGCAGTTTGCATCTGCTGCGGGGTCACGCCTAGACGCTTCAGCCCATTGAGGATCGTCGGCGTCGAATACTCACGCAACTTCTCGACGATTGCGCGGCTTACTTCCACGATCAGGCGGCCTTCACCCGGTACATGGTGATATCCTCACCTGGTATGTCCTCGTAAACGATCTCCATCGGCATCCCGATTTCCAAGCTCTCGAGATCGGTGTCCACTACGTTGGCGAGCAGCACTATCGAACGCGGTTTCTCGTCCATTTCCACCAGCGCGACTCCGTAAGGCTCGGTGCCGAAAGTGGGCGGGCCGCGGTGGACGACCGAGAAGGTCATCAGCTTGCCCTTGCCGCTGATGGGTTTCCATTCAAGGTTTTGCGACAGGCACGATCGGCAGCCTTGATAAGGTACCCAGTTCCAGTCGCCGCAATCCTTGCACTTCGTCACAAGGAACTCGCCGCGCTCCAGCCCTTCCCAGAAGGGCATGTTGAACGGCTCCTTTCGAGGCAGCGGGCGCAGGTATGTGTCGGGGTCCATTTCCATGTCTCGTCTCCCTCAGTCTGCAGCCATGATGAGTGCGCCGGCAAGCCCGTGAACTGACCAGCCCTGCGCCAGTGTGGCACCGATTTTCGCGCCCTCAACCTGCCGTTCGCCGCATTCGCCGCGCAATTGGCGTGTCACCTCGATCGTATGCATCCCGCTGGGATTGCCGTTATGGCTATTGGCCATCAAGCCGCCGTCAGTGTTGGTCGGCATCTTGCCGCCACGATAGAGATGGCCTGCCTTCATATAGTCGGCACCTTCACCCTGCTTGCAGAAACCCATTTCCTCAAGATTGCGAGCTACCGTAACGGCGAAGCAATCGTACAGGCCCGCAACGTCAATTTCGTCATGGGTGATCCCGGCCATGTCGAAGGCCATTTCGCTGCAACGGCGTACGGCCTGGCCTTCGGGCGCATCCCAGGGCGAGGGGATCGTCATGTAGCTGTCGGTGTAGGTCGCTTCGGCACCGCCCAGTACCCAGACGGGCTTTGTTTTGCAGTCCCTGGCGATCTCCGCCGATGCGACGACGATGGCATAGCCGCCGTCGTTATCGAGCGGGCATTCCATCAGGTGCAACGGACTGGCGATCATGCGGCTGTTCAGCACGTCCTCAACCGTGATCGCGCCGCGATGCCCCATCATGGAATCGGGTTTGAGCATGGCGTTGGCACGCATTTGCGCGGGATATTCTGCGAACACCTCGTGCGGGGTGCCGTACTTGTGCATGTAGTGCCGCGTCCACATGGCGTACCAAACCGACATGTAGGAGCCGTGGACCATGAATTGCCAGTCGGGCACTCGCGGTGCCTTCTTCTGCACCTTCAACTGGCGCGGGCCGTTGGGATTGTTACAGTTGGCGAAGTAGATCACCACGACGTTTGCCATGCCTGCATTGATGGCGTTCGTAGCCTTGGCGACGGCGGAGGAACCATTGCCCACGTCCATGTAGGTGATCGGTCGTCCGCCCAGCTGTTCTGCCCATGCCATGTGCAGGTTCAGCGGCGTCTCGTAAGCCATCGGGATCAGCCCATCGACCTGGGTGTGGCTGAGCCCGGCATCATCGAGCGCACCCTTGATCGCTTCGAGCTCGAGCGACCACATGGTCCGTTCCATGCCCTTCGCCTGCTCTGTGGTATACACGCCGACCACGGCTGCTGCTTTTTGCGGAAAAGCCATCTGCTATCCTCTCTTATGTCCTGATCGTAGCACGGCCGCCGGTGGCGACCAGCACGTCGCGCTCGATCGCATGGGCCTGAAAAGCGTACTCGCCATTGCCAAGGTCCCAGATATCGGTTCGCAAGGTTTCGCCTGGATAGACCGGACTGGAAAAGCGCATCCCATAGCTAGCCAGAATACTTTCATCGCCGCCGCAAGCGCTTTCGACCACGGCGCGGGCCACCACTCCGTAGGTGCCCATGCCGTGCAGGATGGGAGCGGGGAACCCCGCCTTCTTCGCCACCTCGGGGTCAGCATGGAGCGGGTTGAGATCGCCCGATAGCCGATAGATCAGGGCCTGTTCTGGCTGCGTGGCGATGGTGATGCTGTTATCCGGGGCGCGTTCCGGCGGACGGGATACGCGCGGCGCGCCCTCTTCGGTTCCGCCGAAGCCACCATTCTTTCGCAGCATCAGGACGGTCCGCGTTTCTGCGATGGGATTGTCGTCACCCTCCAGCGTCACCACTTTGCGGGTCTGCAGGATGGCCCCCTTCTCCGCACCGCGATCCCAGATGTTCTCGACCGACGTCGCACCTACCAGCTTGCCTTTTGCGGGTATCGGACGGTGGAGGGTAATCCATTCCTCGCCATGCAAGATGCCGGCGTAGTCCATGCCATACTTCGGATCGAAAATAGCCAGGGACATGCCGATTACGGTTGCCATGGTGGGGAAGGCCACCAGCCGGTCTTCCAGCACGTAGCGCAGTTTGCCTTCATCCTCGATCGCGGCGGGCCCGAGGCCGATGCCGAGATTGTAGATGATGGTATCGCGAGCGGGCCAATCCACCGATTTCACATCGGCCGGCATGGCCAGCAGGTCGTCCACGGCTAACATCAGACTGATTGCACTCCTCTCGATTTGCTTTAATACAGGTATCTGAATTGCTGTCGAGTGGATAGCGTAAAACATGATGGGTGAGGAAATTCATGGTCGCAGTTGATCTTGGTGGAGGTTCGGCAAATTCTCCGGGGCTGGTGAAGCGCCACCCCAAGGCGGTGCTGGCACTGGCAATCCTGGTGCTATTTACCATCCTTTCCTACGCGGACCGGATGATCATTGCGCTACTGGTCGATCCGATCAAAGCCGATCTTGGATTGGACGATGTGCAGTTCAGCTACCTCACTGGACTTGCCTTCGCGCTGTGTTTTGGCCTTGCGAGCCTTCCGTTGGCCTGGCTTGCGGACAAGTGGTCGCGCCGCTGGGTGATCTATCTTGGCGTCACCGTGTGGTCGCTGGCCACGGCGGCGGGCGGCCTTGCCAGCAGCTTTGGCGAGATGTTCATGTCGCGCTTTTTCGTTGGCGTGGGCGAGGCGGCACTTGCTCCAGCTGCCTTCGCCATGATTCCCGACCTGTTCCCCAAACACCAGGTTGCGCGCGCAACCGGTTTGATGGGGAGTGCCGCTGCGCTGGGCGGCGGCATGGCAGTGCTGAGCGGTGGCTTCCTGGTAGACTTTACCGAAACCATGGGGGCGGCAACGTTCCCGCTGATTGGTGCGGTCGCCCCATGGCAGGCGGTGTTCCTTATCCTTGGCCTGCCCGGCGTGGTGCTGGCCTTTCTCGTCCTGCTGCTTCCCGGTCGCGCGGAATCCGAAGCTCTGAAGGCGGCTGGCCGCAAGCAGCCCGACGAAGCGCCCGCCATGGTGGAGACCGGTCCGGATATCACCTCCAAAGCCATTCACGCGCCCGAGGCCGGGTATATCGCCTGGCTGCGCGCAAACTGGCTGTTCATGTCTGGCCTTGCTCTTGGGTGCAGTGCGATGGGTGCCCTCGCCTATGGTCTCACCAGTTGGACGCCTGCCTATCTCAGCCGCGTATTCGGCCTGTCGATGGGAGAAGTCGGTATCACGCTAGGCTTCGTACAGATGCTGAGCGGGCTCGTTGGCTATATCGGCGGCGGTTGGCTGATCGACTGGCTCGAAGCGCGTGGCATAAAGAATGCTCCGCACCGCTACCTGATGGGAGCAACCTGTGTTGCCATAGTTGCCTCGGTGAGCGGCTTCTACTTCGCGGGTAGCGTCAGCGTCGCATTGTTCTTTATCGGCATGTATCATCTTGCCGCACCGTTCAATTCGCCGATGGTTGTCGCCCTGCAAAAGGGCGTGCCCTCGGATTTTCGGGGACAGGCCATCGCTTTGGCAACGATGACCGCAACTCTGATTGGTCTGCTCGCCGGGCCGACCGTTATTGCGCTGTTCACCGAGGAATTCTTCGGCGATCCGGCAATGGTCGGCGCTTCGGTGGCAATCGTCGGGGTGATCTGTGGGGTGATCGCCCTGCTGTTCCTCGGCTTCAGCTACAATGCCGCGCTGCAGGCGCGTAACGAGCTGGATATGCTGGAAGGTTGAGAGAGGCGCCAGCGGCGCCCAACAGAATAGGGGCCGGGTCTTGCGACCCGGCCCCTATTCTTTCGCCGCAATGGCGCGTCGGCTTAGACGGTGATGCCCGGCCAGCCGTGTTCCGAAAGGTCGAAGTCCACGCCGCTGGGCGTGCGCATTTTCATTTCCCAGGTGTCGCCGGCGTCTCGGTCGTTCGGATCGACCATGCACTTGGATCCGTGCTTCACGGCATTTTCGATAGCGGCATCCATATCGTCCACGACCCAGCCGAAGTGGTTCAGACCACGCGGGTTGTAATTGGGATAGTCGGGGTCCGAAATCTTGATCAGCGCGATATTCATCGTGCCGTCGCTCAGGTAAACGGCACCCATGTCCGGCGTGCCGGCACGGCCCATTTCTTCGAGCTCGAAAGTGTTCTTGTAAAACTCGGTTTCTGCATCGAGGTCATCGACGTTGATTGCAATGTGGCGAAGTTTAGCCATGGTACTGCTCCTTTGGGCCCTCTCAGGCCATGCTCATGTAAACGTTCTTGGTACGTACGAATTCGCGGATGCCGTGGATGCCGCCTACGCGGCCGACCCCGCTCTGCTTGTTCCCCCCGAAAGGCGCTGCGGCGGGCAAGCCGTAGGCGTTGTTGACGAGGATACTGCCGGCATCGAGCGCCTCTGCCACGCGGTGCACGCGCGTTACGTCGTTGCTCTCAACATAGGCAGCAAGCCCGTAGGGGGTGTCGTTGGCGAGGCTGATCGCCTCTTCCTCGTCCTTGAAGCGCATAAAGCTCACGACCGGTCCGAAGACCTCGTCACGCACCACTTCATGGCTGTTGTCTACATTGGCGACCAGTGTGGGGCCGACAAAGAAACCGTCTGAAAGGTCTCCGCCCATGCGGGTGCCGCCGGTCAGTATCTCCGCGCCTTTGGCGCTGGCGCGTTCGGCAAAGCCGAGCACCCGCTCCATCTGCTGCTGGTGGATCAAGGGTCCCATTGCGGTGTCCTTGTCCGCCGGATCGCCGACTTTCACATAGTCGACCGCAGCCTGCACATCGGCCACGAAGCTGTCGAAGATCGAGTCCTCGACCAGTACACGCGTTCCTGCGATGCAGGCCTGGCCTGACATCGGGATGCATCCCATCAGTGCTGCCTGCACCGCCTTCTGGCGATCGGCGTCAGCGAAGACCAGTCGGGCGGACTTGCCGCCGAGTTCGAGGCCAACCGGGGTAAGGTTGGGCTGTGCTGCCGAAAGCACCTTTTGCGCGGTGTGTCCTCCGCCCGTGAAGTGCAGTTTGTCGACACCGGGATGGCTGCACAGCGCCGTGCCGCCTTCGCCGCCGCCGGGCACCACATTGATCACGCCTTCGGGAATGCCCGCTTCCAGCGCCAGCTCGCCAAGCCGGATGCAACTGTAGGGCGCGAATTCGCTGGGCTTGATGATGCAAGTATTGCCCGCTGCCATGGCGGGAGCAATCATCTGGCCGAAGGAAATGGCAGGGCCATTCCACGGCACGATGATGCCGATCACGCCGTAAGGCTCGTCGATGGTGTAATCGAAGGCGGGCACCGGCCAAGTAGTGATCATGTCACCGCCGATCTTGTCGGCCCAGCCCGCATTGTATTCGAACAGATCGGCGATCCATTCGGGAAAAGCCTCTGCCATCATGTCGGGAGAACCGTTCTCCGTCATCACGATAGCCTTGATCTCATCGAAATGGTCGCGGATCAGCGCGGCGAACTTGAGCATCAACTTACGCTTTTCGTTCGCCGGGGTCTTGCGCCAGCCGGGCAGGGCAGCGCGCGCGGCCTTTACAGCGTCATCCATTTCCTTCGCGCCGCCAAGCGGGATCGCCTGTGTCAGCTGGCCATTCGCCGGATAGAGGTGGTCGTAGGTGCCGATCGAACTCTCGGTGATCTTGTTACCACCGATGATAAAGCCGGCCTTCGGCAAAGCCGAAGTGTTTGCTGGTGTAATTGGCATCTCTGTTCCCGCTGCAAAATGCAGTCATATATCTTGCGTCATGATGACGATGCGCGTCGGCGCGCGCGCTGTAAACCGGTGATCGGTCAAGTGGACCGAGCGATAGGCTGTCTGGATTATGGGAGAACCGGCTTGCAGCCCGCGTTCAGGCAGATTCCTCGGACCATGACGTATCGCCATCCGTGCTGCTCGTCGCCTTTGCAAGGTTCAATCGGGCCAACAGGCGCGCCCCTTGTTCAGGATCTGCGATCTCGGACTGTTCCAGCGCCGGGACGATCTGCGAGTCGCTGGCGGCGATCTTTGCGGTAGTTGCATCGGGCAGCCACGCCTCGATTACCGCGGCAAAGGGATAGGCCGAAGCCGGATCGACAACGCGGTTCCAGACAATGCGCGATGCTCCGGGTAACAGCGCAACAAGTGATTGCGCCGCTTGAAGCGACTTTTCGGCAAAATCGGCGGGATCGCAAGGCGTGAGGAAGGATAGGATGACATTGCCGGTTGGCTTGCCGTCGACCAGCACGTTCTCTTCCACCGCCATGGTCCAGTCGTCCACCCACCCGGCGAAGACGCGCTTCTCGTCCTCCTGCAATTCGTCAAGCGAATGCGGATGGTAACGCGCCGCCAGCAGGTCTTCCCAGCTCTTCATGCCAAGGATGGTTGAACCATCGTAATCGTTGGCGAACGAGGGATCGAGGTCTTCAGCCCGGTCCTTTACGTTCTGGTGAGAGCTCAGAAAGTGCTTTCCCAGCGAAGTGCCGTAACTGCTCGCAAGCTGCGAGTGTTCACGCCAAGCTTGCGGAAACTCCTCTGCCGTCAGGGTGGGGTTGCGCTTCGCGAGGTAGATGAGCTTGTACAGCGCACCCGGTTTCGGCTGGAAAGCGCGCGCGGTCGGAGTGGGTGTCCGGACGATCATGGGCCTAGCACAATGCTGGCTGGATCGTGCCGTAGCGCGCGACAATGGCGCGCATGGCCTCGTAACCGTCATGCACCGCGTCCCCGATGCGACCACCCTTCCGGCTGTCGCCGATGACATGGGTGGAAATGCCCAGCTTCACCAGTCCATCGGCAAGGTCCGACTGCGGATCGCGGCCTTGTGCCAGTAACACGTAGTCGGCGGGCACTTCGCTCTCGGTGCCGTCTTCTCCGACCACGTTTACGCCGGCATCGCCAATGCCGGTAATGTGATGCTTCGCTAGTACCGTTATGTGGTCATGTTCGGAAAGGCGGCCGACGAGGTTCGAACGGTAGACCATCTCCGCAGAGCGGGCGAGCTGGTCTGCGCGGCTGCGGCTGACCAGTGTGACCTCCGCCCCGCGCGCGGCTGCATATTCGCTGGCCTCGCAACCGGTTTCGCCCCCTCCGTAAACAACCACGCGGTCGCCTTTTTTGAAGGTGGTATCGGTATCGCCCATCAACAGGTCGTATGCTTCGACCACGATCTTGCTATCCTCGCCCTCGATGCCATGGCTGCGGCGGCGCGTACCTGCGGCGACGATCACGACGTCGGGGTTCATGGCTTTCAGTTCATCGAGCGAGGTGCGCTTGCCCAGATGCGTGGTGATACCGCTCGATTGCACCTGTCGGTCAAGGTAGTCGCGGTAGCGCAGCAGCAATTCCTTGCCCGGAGGCGCTCCCGAGGCGATGATCCCGCCGCCCAGAGTGTCACGCGCTTCGAACAGGTGTGTTTCGAACCCTGCCTGATCGAGCATCAGCGCGGTGCTGATTCCGCCAGGGCCTGCGCCGACGACTATCGCGCGCTTGCCCTTGCCAAGGTCGGCAGGGATAGGAGCCTGCAATTCGCGGCCCGTCCGCGGGTTTTCCGCACAGGTGACGCGGTGCAGGTTTTCCGCAGCGATGCAGAAGTTGCAGGTAGTGCAAGGTCGAATCAGTTCGGGCGTGCCTGCCATGGCCTTGGCCGGCCAATAGGGGTCGGTCAGCGAGGGGCGGCCTAGCGCCACCAGGTCGCAATCACCGTCAGCGATGGCCTTCTCGGCAGTTTCCGGCACACGGATCTGTCCTACGCCAATCACCGGAACGCCGGTCGCTTCCTTCAGTTTTCGGGCATAGGGAAGGCGCCATCCTTCGGGAGCGGACATCGGCTCCATCACCTTGTCGAACGCCTGCGGGCCGCGGCCGGTGCTGGCGTGCAGGATATCGATCCCGGCAGCGACGAAGTGCTTGCAGATCTCCGAGGTTGCATCGATGTCGAGCCCGCCTTGGACGAACTCGTCCGCAGAGATGCGATAGCAGAAGGGCAGATCGCCAATTGCCTCGCGAACGGAGCGGATGACTGCCAGTGGAAAGGCCATGCGCCGTTCCTCGTCGCCGCCCCATTCATCGTCGCGCTCGTTCGATATGGGAGATAGGAACTGCGACAGCAGATAGCCGTGTGCACCGTGCAGTTCGATGCCGTCGTAACCCGCCCTCGCTGCACGTCCGGCAGCAGCGCCGAAAGCATCGACAAGGTGCCGGATCAGCGCATCGTCCATTTCCTCGACGACGAGCTTGCTGGGATCCCTGCGAGAATAGACCCGGCTCGGACCGCGCACGATTCCGTCCTTCAGGAATTTTGCAGGAGCAAATCGCCCGCCGTGCTGAAGCTGAATGAAAGCCTTGGTGCCACTCTCGTGCAGAGCGTCGACCAGCCGGTAATGCCCCTCAAGGTTGCGGTCTGATTCAAGCGAAAGCTGGTGCACTTCGGTGCGGCCGGTATCGGGATCGACGCTGGTAAATTCGACCACAATCAGACCGAAGCCGCCACGCGCGCGCTCTTGGTAAAAGGCAATCTGGTCCGCCGTTACCCGTCCGTCCGTGCCCCCGAGCGAACTCGACATGGGGGCCATGACCAGCCGGTTATCAAGCTTGAGCGAGCCCAACTCGAACGGAGAGAACAGGTTTGGGTAGGGGTCTGTCACCAGGGATCCTCGAACGTTTTCTCAGCGGCGGCGTATTGTGCACCGCTCCGCAAATAAGCTCTGAATTGCACGCAATACCGGAGCTAGGCAAGGCATTTTCATAGCGAAAATGCTTATTCAGGTATCTTTATCAATCATGCTGGACGTTGAATTGGTGATTTTCCCCATTGCACCTTGCAATAGTCATTTTTTGAGGTATCGGAATAGAGGTATCTGTAATACCGGACAAGGAAAGTCCGAATTGAGAGGGGAGTATATCTCTGGTGCCCTTGCGTGAGGCAGTAATTGTGTCGCTGGCGCGAACGCCAATCGGCAAGGCGTTTCGCGGTGCGTTCAACGATACCAATGCGCAGGCACTGGCCGGTCATGCCATACGCCACGCGGTTGACCGCGCCGGGTTGGAAGGCGGTGAGGTCGAAGACGTGGTGCTCGGCTGCGCTTTCCAGCAAGGCACGCAAATGTCGAACATTGCCCGCCAGTCAGCGCTAAGGGCAGGACTGCCGCAGTCGGTTTCTGGCATGAGCGTCGACCGGCAATGCGCTTCGGGGCTGATGGGTGTGGCAATTGCCGCTCGCCAGATTGTGTATGACGGGCAACAAATCGCCGTTGGTGGTGGCGTCGAATCGATTTCGTTGCTGCAGAACGAGCATTTGAATCGCTACCGCCAGCGCGATCCGTGGCTGGAGCAGAATGTGCCCGCGATCTACATGGCGATGCTGGAAACGGCGGAATTGGTCGCCAGGCGCTATGACGTCAGTCGAGAGGCTCAGGACGAATACGCTCTGCGCTCGCAGCAGCGCTATGCGGCGGCACAGGCTGCTGGGCGCTTTAATGCCGAGATCGTGCCGTTTGCTACATCGATGTTGGTCACCGATCGCGAAACTGGCGAAACCAGCCGCAAGAGCGTGACGCTGTCCGCCGACGAGGGGCCACGTGCCACCACGCTGGACAAGCTTGCCAGTCTGAACCCAGTTTTCAAGGGTGGCCAGCAATTGCCCGAAGGCGGTGCGATTACCGCCGGGAATGCGTCGCAACTGTCAGACGGTGCAGCGGCGCTGGTGCTGATGGAAGCCAGCGAAGCTGCGCGCCGCGGGCTGGAGCCTTTGGGCGCTTTTCGCTCGATGGCTGTTGCTGGCGTCGCGCCCGAAGAGATGGGCATTGGCCCGATCAAGGCCGTGCCGAGATTGCTTGAGAATGCCGGCCTGTCGGTCGCCGATATCGGCATCTGGGAACTGAACGAGGCCTTTGCCGCGCAGGTGATTCCTTGCCGCGATATTCTCGGTATCCCCGACGAGCTGCTCAATGTTTCTGGTGGCGCGATCGCGGTGGGCCACCCCTATGGAATGAGCGGCGCACGCATGGCGGGCCATGTCCTGCTGGAAGGCAAGCGTCGCGGTGCGAAATACGGTGTCGTTACAATGTGTGTGGGCGGGGGCATGGGGGCTGCCGGCCTGTTCGAGATTTTCTGACGAGAGGACGAAAGGAATAGACCATGAAGATCCTCGTGCCCGTGAAGCGGGTGATAGATTACAATGTGAAGCCACGCGTGAAGGCGGACGGGTCGGGTGTTGATCTTGCGAACGTCAAGATGAGCATGAACCCGTTTGACGAGATCGCGGTGGAGGAAGCGCTGCGCTTGAAGGAAGCGGGCAAGGCCGAGGAAGTGATCGCGGTAAGCGTGGGCCCGGCCAAGGCGCAGGAAACGCTGCGCACCGCGCTTGCAATGGGCGCAGACCGCGCGATCCTGGTCGAGACCGACGACGCTGTGGAACCGCTCGCGGTTGCCAAGATCCTCAAGGCGATTGCCGAAGAGGAAGAGCCCGGCATTGTCATGCTGGGCAAGCAGGCGATCGACGACGATAGCAACCAGACCGGCCAGATGCTGGCAGCCCTGATGGGCCGTCCGCAGGGCACCTTCGCTTCCAAGGTCGAGATCGACGGTGACAGCGTCAGCGTCACCCGCGAAGTCGACGGCGGCCTGGAGACGGTCAAGCTGACCCTTCCCGCCGTGGTCACCACCGACCTTCGCCTGAACGAGCCGCGCTATGCTTCGCTGCCCAACATCATGAAGGCGAAGAAGAAGCCCCTCGATACCAAGTCGCCTGCCGATTACGGCGTCGACACCACGCCACGCCTCACCACCACGAACGTCTCCGAACCGCCGGTCCGCCAGGCAGGCGAGATCGTCGAAGACGTGGACGCGCTGGTCGCCAAGCTCAAAGCCCTCGGAGTTGCCTGATGACGACGCTCGTTTTTGCTGAACCCCATGGCGACGCCGTTGCCGATGCAACGCTCGCTACCGTAACCGCAGCGGCCGCTCTTGGCGGTCCCGTTCACGTTCTCACCACTGCTGCGGGCGATGCGCACGCTGCCATCGCCGGTGTCGAGAAGGTGCTGCTGGCAGACGATGCAGCTTACGCAAACGGCCTTGCCGAAAACGTCGCCCCGCTGATCGCCGGCCTGATGGATGGCTATGATGCCGTGCTCGCGCCTGCCACCACCACCGGCAAGAATATCCTGCCGCGCGTTGCTGCCGAGCTGGACGTGATGCAGGTGTCCGACATCATCAGCGTCGAGGGTCCCAAGAGCTTCAAGCGCCCGATCTATGCCGGCAATGCCATTGCCACGGTCGAGAGCAGCGATCCCAAGCTGGTGATTACCGTGCGCACCACGGCCTTCGACAAGGCCGAGGCGAGCGGCGGCAGTGCAGCGGTCGAAGCCGCAAGCGGCCCCGGGGATGCCGGTACCTCGTCCTTCGTCGGTCTCGATGCGGTCAAGTCCGACCGTCCCGAGCTTACCAGCGCGAATGTAATCGTGTCGGGTGGCCGCGCGCTGAAGGACGCCGAGACGTTCGAGCAGTACATCACTCCGCTCGCAGACAAGCTGGGCGCCGCCATCGGTGCATCGCGCGCTGCGGTCGATGCAGGCTACGTGCCCAACGATTACCAGGTCGGCCAGACCGGCAAGATCGTGGCGCCGGAAGTCTACATCGCCATCGGCATCTCGGGCGCGATCCAGCACCTTGCCGGGATGAAGGACTCCAAGACCATCGTCGCCATCAACAAGGACCCCGACGCACCCATCTTCCAGGTGGCAGACATCGGCCTAGTGGCAGACCTGTTCATCGCAGTTCCCGAACTGACGGAGAAGCTGTAGAATGACTGCTCCCGACATCTACATCATCGGCGCGGCGCGTACGGCCATCGGTGGCTTCGGCGGCTCGCTGGCCAGCCTGCGCCCCGCGCAGCTGGGCGAGATCGCCATCCGCGAGGCTATCGCGCGTTCGGGCCTTGCCGCTGACCAGGTGCAGCACGTAGTCCTCGGCAACGTGATCCCCACCCAGCCGTCCGATGCCTATGTCGCCCGCGTGGCGGCGGTGAAGGCCGGCGTGCAGGTGGAAGCGCCCGCCATGACAGTGAACCGCCTGTGCGGTTCGGGTTTGCAGGCTATCGTCTCGGCAGCACAGACCCTGGCGCTGGGCGAAGCTGACGTGGCCGTGGGGGCAGGTGCGGAAAGCATGTCCAACGCGCCGCATCACCTGCTCAAGGGCCGCTTCGGCCAGAAGCTGGGCGATATCGCCATGCTCGATGCCATGCTGGGCGCGCTCACCGATCCGTTCGATGATGTGCACATGGGCATCACGGCAGAGAACGTGGCGGAACGCTGCAGCATCAGCCGCGAGGACCAAGATGCGCTGGCGGTAGAAAGCCATGCTCGCGCCGCAAAAGCTATCGAAGCCGGCTACTTCAAGGAGCAGATCGTCCCCGTCGAGATCAAGACTCGCAAGGGCGTGACGGTGTTCGATACCGATGAGCACGTGAAGCCGGGCACCAGCATGGAAACGCTCGGCGGCCTGCGTCCCGCCTTCAAGAAGGACGGAACGGTGACGGCAGGCAATGCCTCAGGTATCAACGATGGCGCTGCCGCCGTTGTACTTGCAACGGGCAAGGTGGTGGAAGAGACCGGCGTGAAGCCGCTCGCAAAGATCCTTGGCTGGGGCCACGCAGGGGTTGAGCCGGACGTGATGGGCCTTGGCCCGGTGAAGGCCGTGCCAATCGCACTTGAACGCGCCGGGCTGACGCTGGACCAGATCGACGTGATCGAAAGCAACGAGGCCTTCGCAGCCCAGGCCTGCGGCGTGGCCAAGGAACTCGGGTTCGATCCAGCGAAGACCAATCCAAATGGCTCGGGCATCTCGCTCGGCCACCCGATCGGTGCGACCGGCGCGGTTCTCACCGTCAAATGCGCCTACGAACTCATGCGCACCAGCAAGCGCTATGGCCTTGTCACCATGTGCATAGGCGGCGGCCAGGGCATCGCTATGGTCATCGAGAACATGAGCAAAGCCTAGTGTCCGCCAATATCGCCGAAATGGAACGTCGCCGTGCAGCCGCCAAGCTGGGTGGCGGGCAGAAGCGCATCGATGCACAGCACGCCAAGGGCAAGCTGACTGCGCGCGAGCGGCTGGAGGTGCTGCTGGACGAAGGCAGCTTCGAGGAACTCGACACCTATGTCGAACACGACTGCGTCGATTTCGGCATGCAGGATCAGAAGATTCCCGGCGATGGCGTCGTCACCGGCAGCGGCACCATCAACGGGCGGCTGGTCTATGTCTTTTCGCAGGACTTCACCGTCTTTGGCGGTTCGCTGAGCAAGCGCCATGCGGAGAAGATCTGCAAGGTGATGGACATGGCCATGCGCGTGGGCGCGCCCGTGATCGGCCTCAATGACAGTGGCGGCGCGCGCATCCAGGAAGGCGTCGCCTCGCTGGGCGGCTATGCCGAGGTGTTCCAGCGCAATGTGCTGGCGTCGGGCGTGGTGCCGCAGCTCTCGCTTATCATGGGGCCCTGCGCGGGCGGGGCGGTCTATTCCCCGGCCATGACGGACTTCATCTTCATGGTGAAGGACAGCTCATACATGTTCGTGACCGGGCCCGAAGTGGTGAAAACCGTCACCAACGAAGTCGTCACGCAGGAGGAACTCGGCGGCGCGGTGACGCATACGACCAAGACCAGCGTGGCAGACCTTGCTCTGGAAAACGATATCGAGGCGCTGCTGGCTGCGCGCGACCTCATCGGGTTCGTGCCTGCCAACAACCGCGCCGAGCTTCCCGAACTGCCGACCGACGACCCGTGGGACCGCCAGGAAGACAGTCTCGACACGCTGATCCCGGCAAGCTCCAACATGCCTTACGACATGCACGAGCTCATCCGTAAGGTGGTGGACGACGAGAATTTCTTCGAGATCCAGCCCTCGCACGGCGCGAACATCATCACTGGCTTTGGCCGTATCGAAGGGCGTCCGGTGGGCTTCGTCGCCAACCAGCCGATGGTGCTGGCAGGCGTTCTGGATATCGATGCGAGCCGGAAGGCAGCACGTTTCGTGCGCTTCTGCGATGCGTTCTCCATTCCGATCGTCACCTTCGTAGACGTGCCCGGCTTCCTTCCCGGCACCGCGCAGGAACACAACGGCATCATCAAGCACGGCGCGAAGCTGCTGTTCGCCTATGCCGAGGCCACCGTGCCCAAGATCACCGTGATCACCCGCAAGGCATATGGAGGCGCTTACGACGTGATGGCGTCAAAGCACCTGCGCGGAGACCTCAACTACGCATGGCCCACGGCAGAGATCGCGGTGATGGGCGCGAAAGGGGCAGTCGAGATCATCTTCCGGAAGGACCGCGACAACCCGGAAAAGATCGCCGAGAAGACGAAGGAATACGAAGACCGCTTCGCCAATCCCTTCGTTGCCGCCCAGCGCGGCTATATCGACGAGGTGATCTATCCGCACTCCACCCGCCGCCGCATCGCGCTGGGGCTGCGCAAGCTGCGGACGAAGCAGCTCGAGAACCCGTGGAAGAAGCACGATAACCTGCCGCTATGACCAATAAACCGACCAAGACCGACTGGCATGAGCGCGCTTCAAAGGAAGTGAAGGGCCGCGATCTGACGTGGCACACGCCCGAAGGTATCGACGTGCAGCCGCTTTATACCGCCGATGATGCTGAAGGCCTCGATCCGGGTCTGCCGGGTTTCGAGCCGTTCACGCGCGGGCCTTATGCCAGCATGTACACGGGCCGCCCGTGGACGATCCGGCAGTATGCGGGGTTCTCGACGGCGGAGGAGTCCAACGCCTTCTACCGTCGCAACCTGGCGATGGGTCAGAAGGGGCTGTCGGTCGCCTTCGATCTGGCGACGCACCGTGGCTACGACAGCGACCATCCGCGCGTGGTGGGCGACGTGGGCAAGGCGGGCGTTGCGATCGACACCGTGCGCGACATGGAGATCCTGTTCGACCAGATCCCGCTCGACACGATGTCCGTTTCGATGACGATGAACGGCGCGGTAATCCCGGTGATGGCGTTCTATATCGTCGCGGCAGAGCGACAGGGCGTTTCGCAGGAGAAACTCAGCGGCACCATCCAGAACGACATCCTCAAGGAGTTCATGGTCCGCAACACCTACATCTATCCGCCCGAGCCATCGATGCGGATCGTGTCGGACATCATCGCCTATACCAGCGCGCACATGCCGCGCTTCAACTCGATCTCGATCAGCGGCTATCACATGCACGAGGCCGGGGCGACGGCGGTGCAGGAACTGGCTTTCACCATTGCCGACGGCAAGGAATACGCCAAGCGCGCGATGGAAACGGGCCTCGATATCGACGCCTTCGCGCCGCGCCTGTCGTTCTTCTGGGGCATCGGCATGAACTTCTTCATGGAGATCGCCAAGATGCGTGCCGCGCGCCTGCTGTGGCACGACGTAATGACCGATCTTGGCGCAAAGAACCCCAAGTCGAAGATGCTGCGCACCCACTGCCAGACGAGCGGTGTCAGCCTGCAGGAGCAGGATCCCTACAACAACGTGATCCGCACCACGCTGGAGGCGCTGTCTGCCGTGCTGGGCGGCACGCAGAGCCTGCACACCAATGCGCTGGACGAAGCGATCGCGCTGCCGACCGACTTCTCCGCCCGCATTGCCCGCAACACGCAGCTGGTGATCCAGGAAGAGTCCGGCGTGTGCAACGTCGCCGATCCGCTGGGTGGTTCGTACTACATCGAGGCGCTGACTGCCGAGATCGCCGACAAGGCCCGCGCCCTGATCGCGGAAGTGGACGCGGCAGGCGGCATGACCGCCTATGTAGCCAGCGGCAAGCCCAAGGCGCAGATCGAGGAAGCGGCTGCCGCCAAGCAGGCGACAATCGACCGGGGCGAAACGGTGATCGTGGGCGTCAACAAGTACCGCAAGACTGAAGAAGACCCGATCGACACGCTCGATATCGACAACCACAAGGTGCGCACCAGCCAGATCGCGCGGATCGAGAAGGTGCGCCGCAACCGCGACGAGGAGCAGGTGAAGGTTGCGCTCGCCAACCTCACCCGCGGGGCACAGGTGGACCGTTCGGCCAACGAGGCGCTGCTGGCAGAGGGCCGCGATGATCGCGGCGTGCCGCTGCCGCCCTCGCAGCTGGAAAAGCTGGCCGCCGAGTCCGAGACCAACCTGCTGGCACTGGCGGTGGAAGCTGCGCGTGCCGATGCGACGCTGGGCGAGATCTCGTCGGCGATGGAAAAGGCCTTTGGCCGTTATGACACGGTGCCGACCCCGGTGAAGGGCGTCTATGCGTCTGCTTACGAAGGCGACGCACGCTATGCCGCCGTGGTGGAAGGCGTCGAAGCCGTCACCCGCCGCCTCGGCCATGCGCCGCGCCTGCTTGTCGCCAAGATGGGCCAGGACGGCCACGATCGCGGCGCCAATGTGATCGCCAGCGCCTTTGCCGACATGGGCTTCGAGGTGATCAGCGGCCCGCTGTTCCAGACGCCCGAGGAAACCGCCAAGATGGCGCTGGACCACGAAGTCGACGCCGTGGGCGCATCATCGCTGGCAGCAGGCCACAAGACCCTGATCCCCGAACTGATCGGCCACCTGCGCGATGCGGGCCGTGCGGATATCAAGGTGATCGCCGGCGGCGTGATCCCGCCACAGGACTACGACTTCCTCAAAAAGGCAGGGGTGCAGGGCATCTACGGCCCCGGCACCAACGTGGTCGAAGCTGCCGCCGACGTGCTGCGCCTGCTGGGCCACAACATGCCGCCTGCGGGTGAAGAGATGGAGGCGGCGGAGTAATCATGTTCACCAAAATCCTTATCGCCAACCGCGGCGAAATCGCGTGCCGGGTCATCAAGACGGCCAAGGCCATGGGTATCCAGACCGTGGCGGTTTATTCCGATGCCGATGCGCGCGCGCCCTTCGTGCAGATGGCGGACGAGGCGGTGCATATCGGCCCGCCGCCTGCTGCGGAGTCCTACCTGCTGGCCGACAAGATCATTGCCGCCTGTAAGCAGACCGGGGCCGAGGCGGTTCATCCGGGTTACGGCTTCCTCTCCGAACGCGCGAGCTTCGTCGAGGCGCTGGAAGCGGAGAACATCGCGTTCATCGGTCCGCCTGCGCCCGCGATTGCTGCGATGGGCGACAAGATCGAATCCAAGAAGCTGGCAATGGAAGCGGGCGTCAACGTCGTCCCCGGCTTCGTGGGTGAGATCCGCGATACCGAGCATGCGGTCGAGATCAGCAATGACATCGGCTACCCGGTGATGATGAAGGCTTCTGCCGGTGGCGGGGGCAAGGGCATGCGTCTCGCCTGGTCAGAGAAGGACGTGCGCGAAGGGTTCGAGGCGACCAAGCGCGAAGGCCTCAATTCCTTCGGCGACGACCGCGTGTTCATCGAGAAGTTCATCGAGGATCCGCGCCACATCGAGATCCAGATCCTCGGCGACAAGCACGGCAAGGTCCTCTACCTCAACGAGCGTGAGTGCTCGATCCAGCGCCGCCACCAGAAGGTGGTGGAAGAAGCGCCGTCGCCCTTCGTCACGCCCGAGATGCGCCGCAAGATGGGCGAGCAGTGCGTCGCGCTGGCAAAGGCGGTGGACTATCACTCGGCAGGAACGGTCGAACTGATCGTCAGCGGTGCGGATCCGACGGGCGAGAGCTTCTACTTCCTCGAGATGAACACCCGCCTGCAGGTGGAACACCCCGTTACCGAGGCGATCACCGGCATCGACCTTGTCGAATACATGATCCGCGTGGCCGCTGGTGAAAAGCTGCCAATGAGCCAGGACGACATCGGCATCGACGGCTGGGCGATCGAGAACCGTATCTACGCCGAAGACCCCTATCGCGGCTTCCTGCCCAGCACCGGACGTCTGGTGCGCTACTCCACCCCTGTGCCCGCGTGGGACGGCGGCTTGCGCGGCGTCGATGGCGTGCGTGTGGATTCGGGCGTGCAGGAAGGCGGCGAGGTGTCGATCTTCTACGACCCGATGATCGCCAAGCTCGTGACATGGGGCAAGACGCGCGACGAGGCGGCTGACCTGCAGATAAAGGCACTGGATGCCGTCGAACTCGAAGGCCTCGGCCACAACGTCGATTTCCTCTCCGCCCTGATGCAGCACCCGCGCTTCCGCAGCGGCGAACTGACCACCGGCTTCATCGCAGAGGAATATCCCGAAGGCTTCGAAGGAGCTGCCACCAGCGAGGAGCGACTACAGTTGATCGCTGCCATCGCGGCCGGAATCGAATGCACGCACCAGGCCCGCCAGCACCAGATCAGCCAACAACTGAACGGACCGCAGCCTGTCGGCAGCGATTGGACTGTCCGCCTCAATGGCACTGACTATGCTGTGACACTGGGCGATGGTCACGCCGTGGTTCACGGCAATCGTATCGAGGGCACCTGTGACTGGAAGCCCGGCGACCGCACCGCCACGGCTACCGGCCCCGGCGATACCGTTCTCGGGCTTTCCGTGAAGCGAGAAGGTGCGCATTGGCTGATCAACACCCACGGCGCCACGCACACCGCGCGCGTCCTTCAGGCGCGGCTTGCGCCGCTGGCCGAGCACATGATCGAAAAGGAGCCGCCCGATACCTCGAAGATGCTGCTGTGCCCGATGCCCGGCCTGCTGGTGAAGCTGCACGTTGCCGAAGGTGAAAAGGTAGAGGCCGGACAGCCGCTCGCCACGGTGGAGGCGATGAAGATGGAAAACATCCTGCGGGCCGAGAAGGCAGGCACGGTGGACACCATAAATGCCGCCGAGGGCGAAACGCTGGTGGTCGATGCGGTCATCCTGGAACTGGAGTGATCGCCGCGGCCATAACCGCTTCGGCATGGACCTTCGTCCAGACTAGAAAAATGCAGAGCCGCGCGCCATAAATCCGCTCGCGGATACCGGGCCCCTCTGGCGCGTCGCTTTCAGCCACGCGTGATGTCGGACCGCATCGGACAACCGATGCAGTTTGACCGGAGCCCTACTCCTCAACTCGCATCGGGAGATGAGAGAAGAGGAGTAATTGCAAGTGACCACACGTCGAAATTTCATGGGCGGTATCGGTGCAGCCGGTGCGGCGACGCTTGTCGGCAGCACGGCCGCCATGGCGCAGGACAACGCCGGTGGCATGACGCCAGCGCCCGCCGCTACCGATCTGACGCCGCGGCAGGCGCTGGAGCTGCTGCGCGAAGGCAACGCCGCATTCCTGCGCGGTGACCAGACCCGCGTTCTCACCAGCGCGCAGCGCCGGCTGGATCTCGCGCGAGGGCAGTCGCCTTTTGCCGCCTATGTCACCTGTTCCGACAGCCGCGTTCCGCCGGAACTGCTGTTCGGGCGAGGGCTGGGCGAACTGTTCATCATTCGCAATGCAGGCAATACGGTGGATACCGTGGCTCTTGGGTCCATCGAATATGCCGTTGCCTAGCTCAACACGCCGCTGGTGGTGGTGATGGGGCATGAAAGCTGCGGCGCGGTAGATGCCGCGACAAAGGTGGTGACGGAGAACGCGACGTTCCCCGGCTCCATCGGCCCGATGGTGGAGCCGATCATTCCCGCTGTGCTGAGCGCGCGGGACGAACCCGGCGACCTGCTGGACAACTCTGTTCGTGCGAACGTGCGCCGCGTGGTGCGCCAGCTGCGCAGCCAGACCGATCCGATCATGCTCGATCCGCAACGGAACGGCAGGCTCTGGGTGGTGGGCGCCTATTATCACCTCGACACCGGCGCGGTCGATTTCTTCGATCTGCCAGAGGGCGCTGAGTAGGGGCAGAAGCCGCAAACGACAAAGGCCGGCGACACCGCGTAGGTGCTGCCGGCCTTTTTGTTGTCCACTGGTCGGGAAGACAGGATTCGAACCTGCGACCCCCACACCCCCAGTGTGATGCGCTACCAGGCTGCGCTACTTCCCGAGACCAGTGGAGAGCGGCCCTATAGTTGCGCATTTCCGGTATGGCAACCACCTCGATTGCCTCAATTTGCCAATGCTGCTAGGCGCGCCTCCAACGTCTCGGAGAGGGGCACGTCTTGAACCTTGCCGAGGCCTCCCCACTCTTATGTTTCCAATGTTCGGGATGGACCCTGATTGATGCTTGATATTCTTTCCGCCGCAGCTGCCGCCGATGCGCCTCCGGGCTGGCTGCAGTTCCTGCCCATCGTCGGCATGATCCTGATTTTCTGGTTCCTGCTGTTCCGCCCGCAGATGAAGCGCGCAAAGGAACACCAGGCCAAGGTCGCGGGCCTCAAGAAGAACGACCAGGTCGTTACCTCCGGCGGTATCGTGGGCAAGGTAATCAAGGTCGATGATACCTACGCAGAGGTTGAAATCGCCCAGGGCACCCGCGTGAAGGTGGTGAAAAGCACCATCGGCGACATCATCCAGCCGGGCGGCAAGCCCGCCAACGACTGATCCAATTTCCGGCGGATAGCTAACCCATGCTCGATTTTCCTCTCTGGAAGCGCATTTCCCTCTGGGCAGTGACGCTTCTGCTGGCGCTTGCTGCGCTTCCTTCCATCGCTTCGCTTTCGGGCGTGGATGTTCCCGAGGCGCTCGATGGTCCCGAGGTGAACCTCGGCCTCGACCTTGCCGGCGGTAGCCACATCCTGCTGGAGGCCGATCCCTCGCAGGTCGCCGCACAGCGTCTTGAAACGATGGAAGAGGCAGTTCGAGAGGAACTGCGGGATGCCGATCCGCGCATTCGCATCGGTGATGTTTCCACCGCGAACAACCGTTTGTCCTTCATGCTGGACGATCCCAGCGAACTGGACCGCGCCCGTGAAATACTGACGCCGCTCATGAACGGCAGCGGCCTCGTGCGCGAATGGAACATGGCGGTTCTCGACGGTAATCGCATGGTCCTGACGCAGACCGATGAAGGTCTGGAGCAGGCCGTCTCCGATGCCATGGAATCGGCCACAGACGTCGTGCGTCGCCGTATCGACGATCTCGGTACGCGCGAGCCGACCATTCTTCAGCAGGGCGACAACCGCATCGTTGTGCAGGTTCCGGGCCTCGAAGATCCGGACCAGCTGAAAGAACTTCTGGGCCAGACTGCGCGTCTCGAATTCAAGCTGGTGGATGCCAACGCGCTCCAGAGCGACATCGCGCAGGGGATTGCAAACCCTGGTAGCGAGCTTGTTCCCTATTCCGAAGACAGCGGTTTTGCCGGTCAGTTCGAAGCCGTGCGCCGCCTTGGCGGTATCCGCGGCGACAGCCTGACGAATGCGCAGCAGAGCTTCGACCAGCAGACCAATGAGCCGGTCGTCTCGATCACGTTCGATGCGCAGGGCGGGGCGCGCTTTGCCCAGCTGTCGACCGAGAACGTGGGACGCCGCTTCGCCATTATTCTGGACGGCGAAGTGATTTCGGCACCCAACTTCAACGAGCCGATCCTCTCGGGCAGCGCGCAGATTTCCGGTGGCTTCACCGTGGAAAGCGCCAATGCGCTGGCGATTTCGCTGCGTTCGGGTGCGCTGCCGGTGGACCTGACCATCATCGAGGAACGCACCGTCGGTCCCGACCTTGGCCGCGACTCGATCATTGCGGGCGCGATTGCCATGGGCATCGGCTCGCTGCTGGTCGTCTTCCTGATGATCGCCACCTATGGCCGCTTCGGCGTCTATGCGACCATTGCCCTGGGCTTCAACGTGCTGATGGTGCTGGGCATCATGGCCATGATGAACACCACGCTCACGCTGCCCGGTATCGCCGGCTTCGTGCTGACCGTAGGTGCCGCGGTGGACGCCAACGTGCTCATCAACGAGCGCATACGCGAGGAGCGACGGCGAGGGCGGCGCGTGGTTGCCGCAGTGGAGAATGGCTACAAGGAAGCCAGCCGCGCGATTTACGACGCCAACATCACCAACTTCATCGCCGGTGTGCTGCTGTTCCTGTTCGGTTCCGGTCCGGTGCGCGGCTTTGCCGTGGTGCTGATCATCGGCCTGTTCACCAGCGTCTTCACCGCAGTGACGCTCACCCGCATGTGGGTGGCCAAGTGGCTGCGCGACAAGCGCCCCAGCGAAATCCACGTTTGAGGGGAGGAGAAGACCCATGAAACTGCTCAAGCTCGTCCCTGACAACACCAACATCAAATTCCTCAAGTGGCGCCTGCCGTTCTACATCATCAGCCTGCTGCTGATCGCGGCAAGCTGGGGATTGGTTGTCACCAAGGGCCTCAATTACGGCGTCGACTTCGCCGGCGGTCAGGAAATCACCGGCACTTTTACCGAGGAGACCGAGGCGCCCGTCGGCGAACTGCGCGATACGCTCGGCACGCTGGGGCTGGGCGAACCCGTCATCCAGCGCTTTGGCGAGGCGAACCAGGTTTCCATCCGCGTCCGTCTGCCGGAAAGCGCGGAAGGTGATCCCGCCGCAGCCAACCGCATTGCCACGCAGATCATCGATACGGTGACAGAGGCCCATGCGGACTTCCGCGTGGATTCGAACAACACCGTGTCGGGCAAGGTTTCAGGCGAATTCCGCCAGACCGCGCTATACGCGCTGCTGTTCGCCATGCTTGCGATTGCCGCCTACATCTGGATCCGCTTCGAATGGCAATTCGGCGTGGGCGCGCTGTTCGCGCTGTTCCACGACGTGTCGCTGACGCTGGGCATGTTCGCGCTGTTCCAGCTTGAATTCAGCCTGCAGATCATCGCGGCTATCCTGGCGATCATCGGCTACTCGTTGAACGACACCATCGTCGTCTACGACCGTATCCGCGAGAACCTGAAGAAGTATCGCAAGATGCCGCTGCCCGAACTGCTCGACCTGTCGGTGAACGAGACGCTGGCGCGTACCGTGATGACCTCGCTCACCCTGCTCGTGGCGCTTATCCCGCTGCTGTTCTTCGGCCCTGCCAGCCTGTTCGGCATGGTCGCAGCCATCGTGCTGGGTGTGTTCGTGGGTACCTACTCGTCGGTCTACATGGCTGCGCCGATCCTGGTGTGGCTGGGCGTGACCAGCGACAGCTTCGTGCCTGAAGAGAGCGTTGCCGAGCGTCAGGAAAAGAAGGCGCGCGGCGAAGTCTAGCCGATCAGCTTTTCGTAATAGGAGGCCAGTGCCGCTGCATTGGCCTCCCAGCTGAACCGCTCGACCGTGCGGGCGACGTCTTCGGGCGCGTAGCCTGCTTCCAGCACTTCCCGTACACCCGCGGCGATAGCATCGGCCTCGCGCGCGACGATCCTTCCGGCTTCGGGCGCTGTAACCAGCTCCTTCGCGCCGCCGGCGTCAGTGATTACCAGCGGAGTGCCGCAGGCCAGCGCCTCGACCCACGCATTAGCAAGGCCTTCGCTCGACGAGGGCAGCACCATCGCATCCGCGGCGGATAGCACCACGGGCAGAGCGCCGTGGTCGAGGCTGCCGAGGAAATGCACGCGCGCCGATAGCCCAAGCTCGTGCGCCAGTTCCTCCAGCGCTGCGCGGTCCGCCCCGGTACCGACCAGTGCCAGATGGGTATCGGGCAGGTTGGCAAGGGCGCGGATCACGAAATGCTGGCCCTTGCGCGGTATCAGCGCGCCGACGCTGGCGAGAAGATGTTCGCGATCCTCCAGCCGGACGTTGAATTCTTCCGCCAGTTGCTTGCGACTGGCCTCGCGGTCCAGAGGATGGAAGAGGTCGCGGTCCAATCCGGTGTAGTGGACGGTAATCTTGCCCTCGGGCAGTCCGATTGCGGCCATATCGCGTTTCAGTGCTTCGCTTACCGATAGCAATCCGGCCGCCTGGCGAGACGCAGCCTGCATCTTCTTCAGGGCATAGGCCTTGTGCCCCCAGTGCGAGATATCCGCGCCGCGCGCCTTGATGCTGAGCGGCAGGTCCAGCGCCTGCGCGATCTGCGCGGCAGCGGGGCCATCGGGATAGAAGAACTGCGCATCGACAATGTCGAACGGCTCTGCCTCGTGCAGCGTGCGGGCAATCGGAAGCACGGCCTTGGCGATCATGGCCGGGTTGAAAGGCCCTCCAACCGCAGGGATCAGGGTGAAGCGCGGCCTTCGTACATCGACGCCGCCTTCCTCTCCCGAGATCGCGGCATCGGCCAGAGCCTTGTATCGGCCCATCGGTACCGGCGGCACACCAATGGGGTTGATGACGGTAACGTCCCAGTCCTCACGCGCTGCGAGAGCTTCCATCTGGCGCGCCACGAAGGTGCCGAAGCGCGGCACATGGTTGTTGGGGTAAAGTGTGGCGATGGAGAGAACGCGGGGCATGATGCGCGCGGGGCCTCTAGAGTTTCCTCACCAGCATTTCGGCAACCGCCAGCCAGGCCGGACTGTCGATCACGATCTGGCGTTGCCCGATGCCCGGCGGCAGCAGGCCGACCAGCGTCCCCTGCCTGTCAATCAACCGCCCAAAGGCGAAACGCCCGCCAGAGCGGGGCGCCAACACGTCGCGGTTGATGAGGTTTCCGGCGTCCTCCGGCGAAACTTGCCGCATCCAGAGCTGGTCCCCGCTGCGATATTCGCCCTGGCTCGTCTCGATGGAGAGGCACACCAGCGCGCCGCCGTCGACCAGCTCAGTCGGCAGGATGGCATCGCGCGGGCTGGCAAGGCTTTCCGCGCCTGCATCGGTTAGCTTGGCGATGACCTTGGGCTGTTCTGCCGCCTCGCCCTTCACCAGAGTCTGCGGATCGACGCCCAGCGCTCCCCCGATGCGGTTCATCCACGTGAGCGAGAGATTGCGCATGCCGGTTTCGAGGCGGCCGATCGTCTGCGCGGTCGTGGGTGGCTGACAGGCGGCGGCGACCTCAGCCAGGGTCATGCCCTTCTGCTTGCGGATGTCCCGGATGCGATTGATCATTCGAAAGCGGCTCCAACTAACCGATCTGGTTGTAAATTTCGCTTTCCTACACCTGATTCGTTTTTGCAAGGCGCGCACCTTACGAAGAAGGGGAAAGCGCATGAACAATCGCAAGCTGGTCGAACGCGAACTGACCGAGGAAGGCCCGCGTCGCGGCAGCGGAACCAGTCGCAAGCGCCGCAGCGTGACGGTGAACGTCGGGGAAAGCCCTCTCAGTTGGCTGCATGCGCACGGACATCTCGATGATCGCCTGTACGATGCAGGCGAGCGGCTGCGCGCCGATTACGAACGCGCGCAACTGGGCGCCAGCGTCACGATGCGATGGGACCCGGTGCGGGTAAAAGGTGGTGGGGAGCAAGGGCTGACCCAGACCGAACGCCAGATCGCTGCGCGCGGTCGTTTCGACGGGGCGCTGCGCGAGGCAGGGCGCGGGCTGGAGGATATTCTCTGGCGTGTCGTCTGCGCTGGCGAGACCTTGCCGGTAGCGGAAAAAGCCCTGGCCTGGCCTGCGCGCAGCGGAAAGCTGGTGCTGAAACTTGCGCTCGACCGCGTGGCCGATTTCTACCGCATCAACTAGCCGAAAAGACCGCGCAGCCAGCCGAAGAAGCGGGAGAGGATCGAAGGGCTGCGCTCTTCCTCTATTGCCTCGATGGCTGCGTCCTCACGCTCTTTCAGCAGCTTGGCACGCAGAGAGTTGCTTTCGCCCTCGGCAAGGGCATGGAGCGTTCGGCCGCGCGGATTGGCGGCGTACATGAAGGCATAGCCATCGACGGGTTCGTCTTCGACTTCGGTGTAGCTGCCGTCAGCTTCGATTTCGGGCTCGATTTCGGGTTCGGGCTCGGGCTCGGGCTCGTATGCGGGCTCCGGCTCTTCCTCGAATTCGTCTACGAGGGTGAGCGGTTCCTCGTCCTGCCATTCGTCCTCGAATTCAAATTCGAGCGTTGAGACTGTATCGCAGGCCTCTTCAGGCGCAGGTTCTGCGGCATCGAAAGCTTCGGCTTCGTATTCCGGTTCGACGTTGACCGGCTCTTCGGAAACTTCTTCCAACTGCGCGAAATGCAGCGGGCCAGCAGGGAAATCGAGGAACGGTTCGCTGCCGAAGACAACGCTTCCCTTCGTTGCCTCCGCCAGCGGTACCGGCTCGGGTTCTGCTTCGGGTAGCTTCTCGATTTCGGCTTCAGGTTCGGGCAGGGGGTTGACCGGGAAGGCTTGGGCGACCGGATCAGGCCGCGTTTCGTCCGGCTTGTCCTCTTCTTCGTAGGAAAGGCTGGTCTCGCTATCGGGCAGGTCCGCGGTGGGAAGTGCTGCCTGTTCGCGCGCATCGATTGCGGCGCGTTCGGCTTCTTCCTCCGCCGCGATTTCCTCTTCGGATTTCAGCGGCAGGCTGGGGAAGATGCGGTGATCGACGTCAAGGCTTTCGAGCTGCTGGGCGATGTATTCGTCATGCGCTTCGACCATGCCCGGATCGACCGGCGCGCGCGATTCGGTCATGCGCAGCACTTCTTCGGCGCTCGGGATGTGATCGCTGTCGTCGCCGCTATCGGCGTCGTCGCTTTCGCCCATGTCCTCCGGGGCTGCGTCCTCGTCGTCCATCGGCGCGAGGCCGAGGAGCATGCCGCCACCGCGTTCGGGGCGGGGCGCCTCTTCACCGAGCATTTCGGCGGAAGCTTCCTGGAACATCATGTGCGCCTTTTCCAGTTCCTCGGGATCGAGAACCAGAACGGGCTTTTTTTTGAATTTGCGGGGGCCACCAAGACTGGCGAGGCTGCCGAAGGCAGGACCATCGTCACCCCCGGCAGGCGCGGGCATTGCCGGATCTTCGGCACGCAGAGCGGAGCTTGTCGCATTCCCCATGACCGCTTTTTGCAATCGGTTTGGTGCAAACGCCGTGAGCAAGCGTGGTTAACGTGAATTAACCCCGATCACTGCTTCAGCCCTCGACGAGAGCCGCAAGGTCGAGCCAGCGTTCCTCGGCTTCGTCCTTTTCGGTGCGGGCAAGGTCCAGCGACTTGGAAATACGGGCAAACTTGTCCGGATCGCGGCTGTAAAGGTCCGGATCGGCGAGTGCCGCTTCACCCTTGGCGATAAGCTGTTCCAGTTCCTCGATCCGCGCAGGCAACTGCTCGTAATCGCGCTGGTCCTTGTAGCTGAGCTTTGCCGGGTCCTTCGGTGGCGGGGGAGGGGGCGGCGATGCCTTGTCGGTATCGTCGGATGCCTTCGCATCCTTCTTCGCCGGGCGCTGCTTGCGCTTGGCCTGCCAGTCTTCATAGCCGCCTGCGACGATGTCCACCGTGCCACTGCCGTCGAGGCCGAGCGTTACCGTTACGGTGCGATCGAGGAAGTCGCGGTCGTGGCTGACGATCAGCACGGTGCCTTCGTAATCGGCGATCACTTCCTGCAAGAGGTCCAGCGTTTCCAAGTCGAGGTCGTTCGTCGGCTCGTCCAGCACCAGCAGGTTCGATGTGCGCGAGAACTCGCGGGCCAGCAGCAGGCGAGAGCGTTCGCCGCCTGAGAACGTGCCGATCTTCGCATCGATCAGCGATGGATCGAACAGGAAGTCCTTGAGATAGGCCTGAACGTGCTTGCGATGGCCGCGAACGTCCAGCCAGTCGCCGCCTTCGGCCAGCACCTGCCGCACGGTCATCTCGGGCTTCAGCAGGGCGCGCTGCTGGTCGATCATCACGCCGGACAAAGTCTTGGCGTGGGTAACCGTGCCGGTATCTGGCTCGATTTCCTTTGTCAGCATCTTGAGCAGCGTCGTCTTGCCCGCGCCGTTTGCGCCCACGATACCGATGCGGTCCCCGCGCTGGATGCGCAGGGAGAAAGGCTTGATGATCTCGCGCCCGTCGTAGGTCTTGGAAATGTCCTCCGCCACGATGACGGACTTGGATTTGAAATCCGCGTCACTCGCCAGCTTCAGCTTTGCCGTCCCGCCCGGTGTGATCATCGCCGCCCGCGCCGCGCGCATTTCCCAGAGCTTCTCGAGGCGGCCCATGTTGCGCTTGCGCCGCGCGGTGACACCGCGTTCCAGCCAGTGTGCCTCGATCTTCAGTTTCGCATCCAGCTTCTCAGCCGCGCGCGCTTCCTCGGCATAGACCTGTTCTTCCCACGCCTCGTAGCCGCCGAAGCCCACGTCCTTGCGACGCAGCTGCCCACGGTCGAGCCACAGGGTCGAGCGGGTGAGGCGCTTGAGGAACGTGCGGTCGTGGCTGATGACGATGAAGGCGCCCTTGTAGCGGGTGAGCCAGGCTTCCAGCCAGTCGATCGCTGCCAGGTCGAGGTGGTTCGTCGGTTCGTCCAGCAACAACAGGTCCGGCTGGAGAGCAAGGGCGCGGGCGATGGCGGCGCGGCGACGCTCGCCGCCGCTGGCACCTGCCGCGCCTGTCGTCATGTCGATGCCCAGCTGGCCGGCGATGGCCTCGACTTCGTGTTCCGCCGGAGGGCGCTCGCCCGAAAGCGCGAAGTCCATCAGTGTATCGTAGCCTGAGAAATCCGGCTCCTGCTCGAGCCACACGATGTTCATGTGCGGCTTCACCTTGCGGATGCCGCGGTCGGCCTCGATGTCACCGCTAATCAGCTTCAGCAGAGTGGTCTTGCCCGCGCCATTACGGCCGATCAGAGCAAAGCGGTCTCGCGGGCCGATGTGCAGGTCCAGACCGTCACCCTGAGCAGGGTCGCCAAACAGCCAGCGCCCGCCCTGTTGCAGGCCCAGCCCTTCCCAGCTCAAGATCGGTGGTTCAGCCATAGTGCGGCGCAGGTAGGGGGGAAGGGGGCGACTGGCAAGATGAAGGGTAGGGAACAGCAGCGTTCAGCCCCGCGTTATCAGCGGTAACCCAGATATGATCCCTGTTTTCAAGGAGTCCGTGCCATGATCCGCCCAATCCTCCCCATCGCCGCTGTGGCTGCCATGGCGACCCCCGCCGCAGCCGAAGTTGCTATCGAATCGAATGGCCCGGTAATCGCGCTTTCGGTTAGCGAGAGCGTTTCCGTCGATCCCGATATCGCCAATCTGAGTGCTGGCGTGACCACCGTTGCGCCCACCGCTGTCGAGGCGATGCGCCAGAATGCGCGGCAGATGAACGACGTGATTGACCGGATCGAGGCGCTCGGCATCGACGAGGACGATATCCAGACCAGCGGCGTGAACCTGAACGCCGAATACGATTACAACCAGCAGACCCGCCAGCAGGAGTTTCGCGGCTACCGCGTGATGAACCGCGTGAGCATCGTTCTGCGGGACATCCAGCGCACCGGCGAAGTGCTGGATGCACTGGTGGCTTCGGGCGCGACCGACCTGGGCGGCATCGGCTGGGCGGTGGACGATCCCGCCCCCGCCGTCGAGCAAGCTCGCCAGGCCGCATTCGCAACGGCTCGCCAGCGTGCGCAGAATTACGCGCAGCTTTCGGGCTATTCCGACGTGCGCTTGCTGGAGATCAGCGAGAACGTGACGAGCCGCCCGATGCCGATGGGCCGCGATATCGTGTTGACTGCATCGGCGGCGAACGAATCAACTCCGGTTCGTCCCGGTCAGGTAAATGCCGGTATCACCGTGAACTTCAGCTTCGAGATGGTGCAGTAGCAAGCGCGCAACAGCTTTGCTGAACGGTTGGGCTGAGCAACATTCACACCTTGTTCAATGCAATGCCTTTATGCACAAACGCACCATGAAGACGATTTCCGCCTTGCTTGCTGCCGCAGCACTTGCCGCCTCGATTGGCGCTGCGCCTGCGTACGCCCAGCAGTCGCGCGGGGACCAGCAGAGCGCGCGTGCCGAAATGCAGGCGGGTCGCATCCTGCCCATCCGCGATATCGAGCGCCGGATCATCCCGCGCATGGAATCGGGCGATGAATATATCGGCTTCGAATACGATGCGACGGCGCAGGCCTATCGCCTCAAGTTCATTCGCAACGGGCGGATGATCTGGGTGGATGTCGACGCGCAGACGGCGCGCGTGCTGCGCGTTTCGCGTTGAACCTCTCCACAATTTGCGTTTCGGGGAAACCAGCCCCTTGCTTGACGCGTTTGAGGCAAAAGCCCAATTGTCGGGCATGATTGCACGGGAGAAGATAGCGAAATGCGCATCCTGATCGTCGAGGACGAGCCGACACTCGGCCAACAGCTTAAATCGACGCTGGAACAGAACGGCTATGCAGTGGACCTTTCCACCGATGGCGAGGACGGACATTTCCTCGGCAGCACGGAAGACTACGATGCCGTGGTGCTCGACCTTGGGCTGCCGGAGATCGACGGCCTGACCGTTCTCGGCATGTGGCGCAAGGAAGGGCGGAACTTCCCCGTCCTGGTTCTGACCGCGCGTGACAGCTGGTCGGACAAGGTGGCAGGCCTCGATGCCGGCGCTGACGACTATCTCGCCAAGCCCTTCCAGACCGAAGAACTTATTGCTCGCCTGCGCGCGCTCATCCGCCGTGCATCGGGCAATGCCTCCTCCGAGCTGACTGCCGGCAAGGTGCGTCTCGACACGCGCTCTGGCCGTGTGACGCTGGACGGTGAGCCGGTTAAGCTGACGGCGCAGGAATACAAGCTGCTGAGCTACCTGATGCACCACAAGGGCAAGGTGGTCAGCCGCACGGAACTTATCGAGCATATCTACGACCAGGATTTCGACCGTGATTCGAACACGATCGAGGTTTTCGTCACTCGCATCCGCAAGAAGCTCGGCGCAGACGTAATCACGACAATCCGTGGCCTCGGTTACAGCCTCGACGACCCCGACGACCCCTCCCGCGAGTAGCACTTCGCAGGCGGCCGAACTGGCGACGCACAAGCAGGAGGGCAGCGCTGCCGCTCCCCTTTCGCCGCGCCATACGGGTAGCCTTGCGCGGCGCATGATGCTGATTGCGGCGGGGTGGATTTTTGCCCTGCTTTTGCTTGGCGGACTGGCACTCGATCGAGCGCTGACGAACCTTGTTTCCAGCCAGTTTGACGATCAGCTGTCCATCGCGCTCAACGCCATGGCGCTGTCGGCCGAACTCGATCCGTTTGGCGAAGTGCGCTTCAACCGTATTCTTGGCGACCAGCGGTTTCTTGAGCCGAACTCGGGCTTCTACTGGCAGATCAACGGGGAAGGGGTGGAGCCGCTTCCCTCGCGTTCGCTATGGGACGAACGGCTGGAAATTCGCGAGAACGCCCGCGCGCTGGAAACCGTCTTCTACGATTCGATGCAGCCCGAACTTGGCTCGCTGCGGCTTGCACAGCGCACGGTGATCCTGCCCGATAGCGACGTGGAATGGCAGTTTGTGGTCGCTGGCAGCCGCGAGGAGCTGGACGCGCAGATTGCCGATATCCGCTCCATCGTGGCATGGTCGTTCGCCGTGCTGGGCATCGGGCTGTTCCTGATGGCGATGGCGCAGACGTGGTACGGCCTTGGTCCGCTGCGCCGTGTTCGCAAGGCGATTGCCCACATCCGCTCGTCCGGCAGCAACCGCGTTACCGACCCGTTGCCACTGGAAGTGCAGCCGATGGTGGACGAGCTAAACGCGCTGCTCGAACATTCCGAATTGCAGGCAGAGGAAGCGCGGCGCCATGCGGGCAACCTCGCCCATGCGCTGAAGACGCCGCTAACCGTCGTCACGAACGCCGCCAGCGCCCATGCGCCCGACCTCGACGAGACGGTGCTGCGCGAAGCGGCGACGATGCGGCGGCAGGTCGATCACCACCTGGCCCGCGCCCGGGCAGTTGGCCGCAGGGCCGTGGGCCTCAGCCGCGCTAACGTAATGGACAGTGCCGTGGCTGTGGAGCGAGCGGTAGCGCGCCTCTATCCCGATGTGCGTTTCGATATCGACGGTAATGCCGAGAGCCATGTCGCGGTCGAGAAGCAGGATCTCGAGGAGTTGCTCGGCAACCTGATCGAAAACGCGGCCAAATATGGTGGTGGCAGCGTCTTCGTGACTGTCGATCCCGATCCTGAAGCGCAGCAATGCGCCATTCTCGTCGAAGACGATGGCATGGGCATCCCCGAAGAGAAGCGCATCGACATTTTTGGGCGCGGCGCGCGACTGGATACCGAGAAGCCCGGAACGGGCCTTGGCCTGGCGATCGTTCGCGATGTTGCGGGGATTTATGGCGGCAGCGTTCAGCTGGGCGAGAGCGAAGACCTTGGCGGCTTGCTGATTACCCTGCGTCTGCCGCGCGTCAGCGATTAGGCCGCTTCTTCTGCCTTTTCATCGAGGATGCCCAAAGCGGTCTCTATAACCACGTCGCTGTCAGCAGGCTTGGGCAAGTGCTTTGCACCAAGATTGCGCACGGTTTCGTCCGCGCGGTTCAGATCGCCCGAATGCAGCAGGTAAGGGATACCGCGACGGTCCAGTTCCTGTGCCACGGGAACGCAGTTTTCCTTTCCCTTCAACGTAACGTCGAGGATCGCGACCTCGATATCGGCTTCCTCCAGATGCCTCAGGGCGGCATCGACGCCTGTGGCGCAATAGGGGCGACAGCCCTTGTCCTCGGCGGCGAACTCCAAGTCCATCAGGATCAGAGGTTCGTCTTCGAGAAGGAGAATTGCGCGTTCGGGCATTTCGTTATTGTTCCTCGTCATGTGGCAGGAAATTCGATGGTCACTTCAAGGCCATTGGGTTTCCATTCCCGCGTGATGGTGCCCTCTGCATGCTTGATAAGGCGATCAATTATTGCATTGCCGGAACCGCTCGTCGCGTCCGGGTGCGACGCGTCCGGTCCGCCGCTCTCTATCCAGGTGACGACCAGGTCGCGGCCGTTTTCGCCCTGTGCGCGCCAGTCGACGCAAACAGTCCCCTCATCGGTAGACCACGCGCCGTGCTTTTCGGCATTGGCGGCGAGTTCATGCAGCGTAACACCCACGCCCGAAACGACAGCAAACGGAACCTTCAGCCCGTTGCCCTTCAGTTTCAGGCGTCCGGTGCCCAGATCGTATGGTTCGAGAATGGCGCGGATGGCGTTGCCGATTTCAATGTCGCCCGAGGATGCCTCGTCCAGCGTGGTTTCGTAGGCGCGGCCAAGGGCCTGTACGCGGCGGTTGATCTCGCGCGCTTCGTCTTCCACGCCGCGCATCCGGCCGGTGATGTTCACGATGCCGGAGATCACGGCGAACATGTTCTTCATGCGGTGCGAAAGCTCGCGCGCCATTTCCTTGGCGTAAAGCTCTTCCGCGCGTGCGGCGCGAACGTCGGAAACGTCCCACTGGCTGCCGAAGAAATAGATCAGTTCGCCCGCCTGGTTATAGATCGGCCCGATGTGCAAGGCGTTCCAGAACGTCTCGCCATCCTTGCGATAGTTCAGCAGCTCGACAACGGTAACGTCTTCGCTTTCGAGCGCCTGACGTATCTTGGCGACTTCCTTCGGGTCGGTTTCCGGCCCCTGCAGGAAGCGGCAGTTCCGGCCTATGATCTCGTCTTGCGAATAGCCCGTCAGATCGCGGAATGCGCGATTGGCAAAGATGATCGGCTGGTCTTCGGCGTGCGGATCGGTGAGGCAGATCGCCATGCGCGTCTGCGCCATGGCCTGTTCGAACAGCACACCGGACGCGCCGACGAACTCGTCATCGGGGTGCGCCCTGCGAAATTCTTCCGGGCTGGAATCGAAATCAGGCCGCGTGTCGTATGCCTGACTCGTGCCCGAGGACGGCTTGCCCTTTGGAGGTGTAGTCGGTTTGTCCATCGGACAAGCCAACGCTTGTTAGTATATGGGGGTTCCGCAGGCCGCCAAAAATAGCGAATTTTTTCGCAGAAACAGTCAGTCGCCGCGCGCGATGCGGTGGTGACGGATCACCTCGTCGATCACGAAACGGATGAACTTCTCGCTGAATTCGGGATCGAGATCGGCTTCCACCGCCAGCTTGCGCAAACGCTCGATCTGCCGTGCCTCGCGGTCGGGATCTGCGGGGGGAAGCTCGGTCTTCGCCTTGTATTCGCCAACGGCCTGGGTGATCCGGAATCGCTCCGCCAGCATATGAATGAGCGCGGCATCGATGTTGTCGATGCTCTTGCGATAGCCGGCGAGTACGGGATCGGGTTTTTGTGCATTCATGGCGGGTGTGGGCTGTGGCTGGGGCGAATTGGTGGACATGGGGATACCCCTTGCGGGAGAAATGCGCGCTTGCCAACACTTCTCACTATCCCCATGGAGAGCCGCATGAGCGACAACGTCGTCCCTATCAAGCGCGGCCCCGACGCGTCACCTCCTACGCTGACGCCGATTCTGTCGCTGACAGCCACACCGATGAACGCGGTGAACTCGATCATCCTTGACCGGATGCAGAGCGAAATTCCGCTTATTCCGGCACTTGCGGGCCACCTGATTGCAGGCGGGGGCAAGCGCATGCGGCCCATGCTCACGCTCGCCGGGGCCGAAGTGGTTGGTTATCAGGGCACGCGCCATCACAAGCTGGCGGCCGCTGTCGAGTTCATCCACACCGCCACCCTTCTGCACGATGACGTGGTGGACGGCAGCGAGATGCGTCGCGGCAAGTCTGCTGCCAACATCGTCTATGGCAACCCCGCCACTGTGCTGGTGGGCGACTTCCTGTTCAGCCGCGCGTTCGAGCTGATGGTGGAAGACGGCAGCCTGAAAGTGCTGAAAATCCTTTCCGGCGCCAGCGCCATCATCGCGCAGGGCGAGGTCGACCAGTTGACCGCCCAGCGCAAGATCGAGACGAGCGAGGAACGCTATCTCGACATCATCGGCGCGAAGACCGCCGCACTGTTCGCTGCCGCCAGCCGCATCGCTGCTGTCGTCGCTGAAAAGAGCGAGGAAGAGGAACTGGCGCTGGATGCCTATGGTCGCAACCTGGGCATCGCCTTCCAGCTGGTGGACGATGCGATCGATTACGATTCCGATGCCGCAGAAATGGGCAAGGATCGGGGTGACGACTTCCGCGAAGGCAAGATGACGCTGCCCGTAATCCTCGCCTACGCGCGCGGAAACGAGGAAGAGCGCCGCTTCTGGCAGGATGCCATTGCCGGTTTCAGCACCGAAGACGAAGACCTTGCCCATGCGGTCGAATTGATCCGCAAGCACGACTGTGTTTCCGCCACCCGGGAACGCGCACAGCACTATGCCCAGCGCGCCTGCAACGCGCTGTCGATCTTCCCCGATTCCGCTGCCCGCCGCGCAATGGTGGAAGCGGCCCAGTTCGCCGTCGCGCGCGGATACTAGCTACAAGAAAGCCCCGGCGCCCTTGCGAGAACCGGGGCACTTCCTTGCTCCTTGCGGCGCCTTACTGGCGCTGCGCGGTGTAACTTACCGAGCTGCCGTCGCGCTGATCGCTGCTGACGGCTGACATGGTGTCACCATCGATGGTGATTTCCGTCACCGACAGCACTTCGCCGTCGCGGGAATAGGTCTCGCGATAGGCGTTCTCGCCAGTCTCCTCGACCGCGACCATTACGTTCGAATTGCTGCCTTCGATCGCTACGGGCTCGCCGCCGAGCGTGGCGGTGTAGCTCTGTCCGTTGCCCATGCTGGTGTACTGGTCGCCCTCGACTGAGTAGGAGAAGCGCAGGCCTTCGTCGCTCACGCTGATTTCCCCGGCATTCGTCCATTCACCGGAAACGGCGTGAGAGCCCTCCGGCCCGTCGGACACGCGAGTGAAGGTCTCCGAACCCGTCACGGTTTCATCGCCTGACATGTCGGTAAATTCGGTGGTCAGTGTTTGGCCATCCTCGCTGACAGTCCAAACGGTCGAGCCTAGTTCCTCTTCTCCCAGCCGGAATGCGCTGCGGATGGAATTGTCGTCGACAATTTCGATCATGCCGGAATCCGCGCCCGGACGGTCAATCGTCTGCCATTCGCCGTCGGCGGGCATCTGGTAGGGCGGAATGCAGCTCTGACAATCGAACACGCCGTCTGCCAGCACGTAGTTACGATTGTCGTTAGCGAACTCGGCCGAATCCAGATTGACCATCCATTCGCCGGTAATGGTGCCGTCTGACGTTGCCTGCTCTGTATCGGTTTCGGCTGTGTCGCCGCAGGCTGTCACGCCCATGGCAAGCGAGATCGCGGCAAAAGCCGTCATCATATTTCTCATGAAATACCCCCGTAAATGACGCGCCCCGCAGCCGTATCGCTCGGCCTGTCGGAGCATGATTGGCGCGCCCCGATGCCGGCGAACCTATATGCAGAAGCCCCAGTCTCCAAATTTGCCACATTCCGGTCACAACTCGGGGGCTGCAACAAGGGCGGTGTTGTGCAATGGCGATGGTGTGCCTGACACCTTGCCCATCCATGCCGTCCTGCCGGACCTGCTCGGCGCCATGCGCGACGCGAACGGTGCCGTGCTGGTCGCGCCGCCGGGGGCGGGCAAGACGACAGCCGTGGCTCCCGCGTTGCTGGACGAGCCGTGGTGCACCGGACAAATTATCCTTACTTCTCCGCGACGTGTGGCTGCGCGCGCAGCTGCCGAACGCATGGCGGAAATGCTGGGAGAGAAGCCCGGCGAACGTGTCGGCTACCTGACGCGCCTCGATTCAAAGCAGTCGAAAGCGACCCGCATTCTGGTCGTGACCGAGGCGATTCTGGTGAACCGGCTGCTGGAAGATCAGGAGCTTGAAGGCGTCTCCGCCATCCTTTTCGACGAAGCGCACGAGCGGCATCTCGATTCCGATCTGGGCCTCGCGCTGGCGCTCGAATCGCAAGGTGTGCTGCGTGAAGACCTGCGCATCTGCGTAATGTCCGCCACCATCGATGGCGCGCGATTCGCTCGCCTGATGGGCGCTGAAACGCCGGTGGTGGAGAGCGAAGGCAAGGCATACCCGCTACGCATCGAATGGCTGGGCGCTTCGCCCGAGAAGCGGATCGAGGAGGCAATGACCTCCGCAATCCTGCAGGCCTGGCGAGAAGAAGAGGGCGACATTCTCGCGTTCCTGCCCGGTGTCGGCGAGATCGAGCGGACACGCGAGCGGCTGGCCGAACGCCTTTCGAATGTGCCGATCCTGCCGCTGCACGGGCAAGTTCAACCGCAGGACCAGCGCACCGCCATTCGACGTGATACGCAGGGCCGCCGCCGCATCGTGCTCGCTACCAGCATTGCAGAAACCTCGCTGACGCTGGACGGGGTTTCGGTGGTGGTCGACAGCGGCCTGTCCCGCCGCGCGGAGTTCGACAGGGCGGCAGGCACTACGCACCTCGTGACCCAGCGCGCCAGCCAGGCTTCGGCCGCGCAAAGGGCAGGGCGCGCGGCGCGGCAGGGGCCGGGCGTTGCCTATCGCCTGTGGGAAGAGGGCGGACATGCAGGGCGGCCCGAGTTCGACGTTCCCGAAATGCTTGCCTCCGACCTCGCACCGCTGGTTCTCAGCCTTGCGAAATGGGGCGTGACCGATCCGGCGAGCATGCAATGGCTCGATGCGCCGCCAGAGGCTTCGGTCAGTTCAGCCCGTCAGCGCCTGCGTGCGATGGGGGCATTGGACGATGCTGGCGTAATCACGCCGTGGGGCGAAAAGATCGCTGCCTTGCCGATGGACCCGGTTGCGGGAGCAGCCGTACTGTTCGGCGCGCAGGCTGGGCAGGCATTCGAAGCGGCAAAGCTGGTGCTGCTGATGCAGGAGCGCGGGCTTGGCGGTCGGTCAGAAGACCTGCTCCAGCGGTTGCACAGATGGGACGGAGATCGAGGCAAACGCGCGGATGCCTCGCGCAAGCTGGCGCAACGCTGGGCGAAGGCGGCTGAGCGGCTGGCATCCGAGACCGGCAAGGACGCCATGAACCCTCCGCTGTTTCTTGCCTTGGCGCGAGAGGATAATATCGCCCGTCGCCGCGATGCCTCGGGCGAGAACTGGATTTCGGTCGGGGGCAGGGGTTTCATGCTCGATCCCGCCTCTCCGCTGGCGCGGGCCGAGTGGCTGGTGATCGGCGATGCACAAGGGCAGGCAAAGGGCGCGCGCATCACGGCAGCGGCGGAATTATCCGCTGCGGATGTGGAAAAGCATTTCTCGAACCGGATTGAGAAACGCACTGTGGCCCGCTGGAATCCCAGCGAAAAACGTGTCGAGGTCCGGCTGGAGAAACGCTTCGGTGCAATCACTCTTTCCAGCGGACCAGACCCGGATCCAGACCCCCAGGCGATTGTGGACATACTTGTGGATAAGTCGGTGGAGCAATTGGGGACACTTCTTCCGCCAAGTCTGCTGGCTCGGGCACGTTTCGCAGGAATTGACGCGCTTTCGGAACCGAACCTGGCACAGCGCGCCGACGAATGGCTGGTGCCTCTTCTTATAGGCCGCCGTGACCTGAACCTGCCGCAATCGCGCTTTGCCGAGGCCGCGCTGAACCTGCTCACATGGGAGGAACGCCAGCTACTCGACAACGCCGCACCGCGCGAGTTCACCAGTCCGGCGGGCACGACGCACAAGATCGATTACGCAGGCGACGATGCGCCTTCGGTCGAGGTGCGCGTGCAGGCCGTATTCGGCCTCGAACGTCATCCGATGATCGGCAACACGCCGCTGTTGCTGAAGCTTACCAGCCCCGCCGGTCGTCCGATCCAGTCCACCCGCGACCTGCCCGCATTCTGGCGCGGTAGCTGGGACGACGTGCGCAAGGACATGAAAGGCCGCTACCCCAAGCATCGCTGGCCGGAAGAGCCGTGGACCGAAAAACCGAGCCTCAAGACCAAGAACGCCTTTTCAAAAGGCGGCGGTTGAATTATCCGCACCCCATTATGGAAGCTCGCATCTACAAACGCCCCAAGAACGCCATGCAGTCCGGCAAGGCTCTTACCGACCAGTGGGTTCTCGACTTCGTGCCCGCAGAGGCGAAGAAGGCCGATCCCCTGATGGGCTGGGCAGGCAGCGGCGACACGCGCCAGCAGGTGCAGCTGAAATTCCCGACCTGCGAGGCTGCGCAGGCCTATGCCGATAAATACGGCATTTCTGCCCGCGTGCACACGGTTCCGCCGAAGAAGCTGAAGATTCAGGCTTACGCGGATAATTTTAGGTGAATTGATAACGAAGCCGCCTCCGCGGCTTCGTCCTCGGTGCAGTTCGCTCCGCTCCGCTTCGCGGCACCTGCGGGCGCGCATTCGCGCTTGCGGCCCTACGGGCCGAATTCACAAATTACTTTCACTGTTGAAAAGCTGACGCGTCCCCGCCATATGGCGCACCGGGAGTCGGGTGGACGTTCGCGTTTGCTCACCGGGTCAGGACCGGAAGGTAGCAGCCCAGGTAAATGGCAGCGGGTCGCTCGGCTCCTTTTTCCACCACATTGTTGCGATGACATTCGCGCTGGCAGCGCCTACCTTTGCCTGCATGAGTGATTCACCGGAAAATCCGGACACCCCGCCGTGGGAGGGTGACGAAGAGAAGGACGCGCAGCCGTCAGCCGCAGAGCTGGAGGCCGCCGGCCAGAATTCCATGTTCGGCGATCCCGCGCCCGCCGCGCCTCCGCCTGCTGCGGAACCGCCTGCACCCGCCGAACCTGTTGCCAGCGATACGCCTGCACCTACAGCCGCGCCGCCTGCAGCAACGACGGCCGCGCAGCCCTATCGGGTGCTTGCGCGCAAGTATCGTCCGCAGACCTTCAGTGAACTGATCGGGCAGGAACCGATGGTCCGCACGCTCGGCAACGCGATCGAGCGTGACCGGCTGGCCCATGCCTTTCTGATGACCGGCGTTCGCGGGGTGGGCAAGACTTCCACCGCGCGCCTTATCGCCAAGGCTCTCAATTGCATTGGTCCGGACGGTCAGGGCGGCCCCACGATCAATCCGTGCGGCGTGTGCGAGCCGTGTCAGGCCATTGCCGAAGGCCGCCATATCGACGTGATCGAGATGGACGCCGCCAGCCACACCGGCGTCGACGACGTTCGCGAGATTATCGAGGCGGTCCGCTATGCCGCCGTGTCGGCGCGCTACAAGATCTACATCATCGACGAAGTGCACATGCTCTCGCGCAATGCCTTCAACGCGCTGCTCAAGACGCTGGAAGAGCCGCCCGCGCATGTGAAATTCCTCTTCGCCACGACCGAAGTCGACAAGCTGCCCGTCACGGTGCTCAGCCGTACCCAGCGTTTCGACCTTCGCCGCATCCCGCGCGAGATGCTGCAGGATCACTTCGCCTCGATCTGCGTCAAGGAGGGTGTGGAGGCCGAGGAAGAGGCGCTGGCGATGATCTCCGCCGCTGCCGAAGGTTCGGTTCGCGATGGCCTTTCCATCCTCGACCAGGCGATTGCCCATGCTGACATGGACGCGGGCACTTCCGGCACGACGGTTAGCGCCGCCAAGGTTCGCGATATGCTGGGCCTTGCCGACAAGGGTGCACAGCGCCGCCTGTTCCAGCACCTGCTGGAAGGCGATGCCAAGGCGCTGCTGGCGGCGGTCGATCAGCAATATTCGCTGGGCGTCGAACCGCTGGCGCTGATGCGCGCGCTGATGGAATTCACACATCGCATTGCCGTGGCGCAGGTCAGCGGCGGCGAGGCCGATGCGCCGACTGCCGAGGAGCGCGAGGCGCTTGGTGAATGGTCGGAGAAGTTGTCTGCCGGGCAAGTCCACCGTCTCTGGCAACTGCTGCTGAAAGGCCACGACGAAGTGCGCACCGCGCCCGATCCGCTGGTCGCGGCGCAGATGGCTTTGCTGCGCGTACTGCATGCCGCCGACATGCCTGATCCGGGCAAGCTGGCGAAGGAACTGAAGAACGCGGCTCTTGCGGGCGGCATGGGTTCCGGCACGGCTGGCGGAGGGAGTGCTGGCGGCACGCAGGCGATCAGTTGGCAGGACCTTGTCGAGCAGGTGGATCGCAGTGGCATCGCCAATGCCATGTCCATGGCTTCCGTCATGTCGCGGCAGGTTCGTGTCATCGAACTCGCGCCCGGCAAACTCGTCTATTCGCAGCCGCAGGGCTTTGACGACGACATTGCCCCCGCCATGCGTCAGGCGCTGCTGGAAGTGACTGGCCAGCGCTGGGAAGTGGTGAAGGGCGAGGGCGAGGGCATGCCGAGCCTGTTCGAGCAGATCGAACTCGCCGAAAAGGCCGAAAAGGAGCGCATCGAGCAGCACCCGCTGATGCAGGCCGTTCGCCAGCACTTTCCCGATGCTCAGCCGGTAGAAGAGATTGAACCGCCGCGCGGCCACACCAACTGGTCTCGCAGAGCGTAACCCCCCAAGGAGCAGATCATGCAGAACATGGAAGAGATGATGAAGGCCGCGCAGGAAGCGGCCCAGAAGATCCAGCAGCAGATGAATGATGCGCAGGTGAAGCTGGACCAGATCGAAGTCGAAGGCTCCGCCGGTGGCGGCCTCGTCAAAGTCCGCGCCAGCGCGCGTGGTCGCATCATCGGCGTCAACATCGACGACAGCCTGTTCAAGGAAGAGGAAAAGTCGATCCTCGAAGACCTCGTGACTGCCGCTTTCAACGATGCCCGCGACAAGGCCGATCGCGCCGCTGGCGAGCAGATGTCGGAGATGCAGCAGGGCCTCGGCCTGCCGCCTGGGTTCAACCTTCCCGGTATGGGCTAGGCAAGCCCGAAATTTGCGATAAGAATGCGGGTCATGTCATTGATTCGCATCACTTGTCTGGCCGCATTGCTGGCCGCGCCCATCGCCCAGCAGGCTTCCGCTCAGGAAGCGCGCATACTTCCGCCCAGTTCCAACTGGATTCTCAATTACGATGACGACAGCTGCGCCCTGCAGCGCGGCTTCGGCAGCGAGGGTGAAGCGGTTTTCTTCGAACTGCGCCAGTTCTCGCCGGGCGTCGGCTATCAGGTGCTGGTGGTCAGCCCGGACTTCGAAGTGCGTAACGAGCGCCCGAAAGTGCGTTACGGCAATGACGAGGCCTTCTGGGTGCCGCCTGGCGGCAGCAAACTCGATTATGACGATGGCACAGGCGGGGTGGTGTTCAACGACAACCTGTTCGCAGCCGAGTTCAAGGCCGAGCTTGACGATCTGGACCATAACGAGCGGAACCTTCGCCTTTTCGAACTGGCGAGGGATGAAGCCATGCTGGCAGAGCGCGAGGCGAGTGTCGCAACCATCAGCATCGACGATAGCTTCGGTGATGAGATCACCCTGCGCACCGGCGAAATGCATGCGCCGATGGAAGCGATGCGTGAATGCATGGATGACCTGCTGACGCGCTGGGGCATCGATGCGGAAGCGCACGGCTCGCTCAGCCGCCCCGTCCTGCCGCGCAATTACAACCGCCTCGCACGGCGGGTAATGCAGAACTACCCGTCCTCCATGCTGCGCGCAGGCAACAACGCCCGCCTTCAGGTGCGGCTTGCGATCAGTGCGGAAGGCGATGTGACGGGCTGCCACCTGCAAATGCCCATCGAGTACGACGATTTCCGCGAGGACGCCTGCTACGCCCTGGAACGCGCCAGCTTCGATCCGGCGCTGGATGCCGATGGCAATCCGGTTGCCAGCTACTGGACGAACACGATTTCCTACTACGTACGATGATTGCGAACTGGGGGCGTGTCATCGCTCCCAGCACAGAATCTGACACCGGATTTCATGGGCGGGAGTCGGCCCCGAACATTCCTGCCCAGAACACTGTTCCAGGTGTTCCAAATCAGCTTTCCACCCCTAAGCCGTAAGGCGGCGTTGCAGGCTGGGGCAGTCGTGCCCATATTCCGTCTCAAGCTAGACACATGGAATTCCGAATGACTGCATTTCCCCTTCTTCCCCTGCGCGACATCGTCGTCTTCCCCGGCATGGTCGTTCCGCTCTTCGTGGGGCGTGACAAGTCGGTGGCGGCGCTGGAAGCGGCAATGGAAAACGGCAAGGACATCTTCCTTGTCGCCCAGCTTGATCCCGCCTGCGACGATCCCGAGGCCGAAGACCTCTACGATCTCGGCGTGGTCGCGCAGGTGCTGCAGATGCTGAAGCTGCCTGACGGCACCGTGCGCGTCCTCGTGGAAGGCCAGCACCGCGCGAAGATGACGGAGATGCGCCTCGCCGACGATTTCGTGATGGCGCAAACCGAAGAGATCGAGGAAACCACCGCCAGCGGCACGGAAGTGTCCGCCATGATGCGCAGCGCGCTTGGCCAGTTCACCGAATATGCGAAGTCGAACAAGAAAATGTCCGACGAGCTGGAAGAGGAACTGGATGCGATTGACGATGCCGGCCGTCTGGCCGACGCCATCGCCGCCAACCTTGCCGCCAAGGTCGATACCAAGCAGCAACTGCTCGCCGAAAGCGATGCGCTGAAGCGCCTCGAAATGGTGTTCTCCGTCATGGAGGGCGAGCTGTCCGTCCTGCAGGTGGAGAAGAAGATCCGTGGCCGCGTGAAGCGCCAGATGGAAAAGACCCAGCGCGAATACTACCTCAACGAACAGTTGAAGGCGATCCAGAGCGAGCTGGGCGGTGCTGACGGCGAAGACGGCGATGAGATTGCCGAACTCGCCAAGCAGATCGAGGAAACCAAGCTTTCCAAGGAAGCCCGCGCCAAGGCCGAGGGCGAGCTTAAGAAGCTGCGCTCCATGCAGCCGATGAGCGCCGAGGCCACCGTTGTTCGCAACTACCTCGAAGTGCTGCTTGGCCTGCCGTGGGGCAAGAAGAGCCGCCTGAAGAAGGATATCGGCAAGGCGCAGGAGATCCTCGATGCGGATCACTATGCGCTGGAGAAGGTCAAGGACCGGATCATCGAATACCTTGCCGTGCAGGCGCGCACCAACAAGCTCAAGGGTCCGATTCTGTGCCTCGTCGGTCCTCCCGGCGTCGGCAAGACCAGCCTCGGCAAGTCCATCGCCAAGGCGACGGGTCGCGAGTTCATTCGCCAGTCGCTGGGCGGCGTGCGTGACGAGGCCGAGATTCGCGGCCACCGCCGCACCTACATCGGCTCGCTGCCGGGCAAGATCGTGTCCAACCTGCGCAAGGCTGGCACCAGCAATCCGCTGTTCCTGCTCGACGAGATCGACAAGCTCGGACAGGACTTCCGCGGCGATCCGGCATCGGCCTTGCTCGAGGTGCTCGACCCCGAACAGAACAACAAGTTTCAGGATCACTATCTGGAGCTGGATATCGACCTGTCGGATATCATGTTCGTTACCACCGCGAACAGCCTCAACCTGCCGCAGCCGCTGCTCGACCGGATGGAGATCATCCGGCTGGAAGGCTACACCGAGGACGAAAAGGTCGAGATCGCCCAGCGCCATCTCATCGCCAAGCAGGTGAGCGATCACGGTCTGAAGGAAAGCGAGTTCACGCTCACTGAAGAGGGCCTTCGCGATCTGATCCGCTACTACACCCGCGAGGCGGGCGTGCGTACGCTGGAGCGCGAGATCGCCAAGCTGTGCCGCAAGTCTTTGCGCAAGATTCTCGAGAAGGAAACCGAGAGCGTGACGATCACGCCGGAAAACCTCGGCGACTTCATGGGCGTGCGCAAGTTCAAGCACGGCATGTCGGAAGAAGAGGCGCAGGTAGGTGCCGTCACCGGCCTTGCCTGGACATCGGTGGGCGGCGAACTGCTGACCATCGAAAGCGTCACCACGCCCGGCAAAGGCGAAGCAAAGACGACCGGCAAACTGGGCGACGTGATGAACGAATCCGTCGCTGCCGCTTTCAGTTTCGTGAAGGCGCGGGCGCCTGCCTATGGCATCAAGCCCAGCATCTTCCAGCGCAAGAACATCCACATCCACTTGCCCGAAGGTGCAGTGCCGAAGGACGGACCGAGCGCGGGTATTGGCATGGTCACGTCCATCGTGTCGACGCTGACGGGTATTCCCGTGCGTCCCGAAGTCGCGATGACCGGTGAAGTCACCTTGCGTGGCAGGGTTCTGCCCATCGGTGGCCTCAAGGAGAAACTGCTGGCGGCGCTGCGCGGCGGCATCAAGACGGTGTTGATCCCGGAAGAGAACGAGAAGGATCTCGCCGAGATTCCGGACAACGTTAAGCAGGGTCTGGAGATCATCCCTGTCAGCCACGTCGACCAGGTGCTGGAGCGCGCGCTGACCGCGATCCCCGCACCGATCGAGTGGACGGAGGCCGATGATATCGCCAGCCAGCCGCAGGGACCGGGAGCCGGCGATCCGCCGACAACCACCGCACATTGAGTCGCTGTGATCGGGGCGAGGCGCTCTGGCCGAGAGTGCCAGATTGCCTCTCCCTGGCACGCATGGCGCAAGATTCGGGGTGTCTGGCGAGATAAAGCTACGTCCCGCCTCAAAAATCCCGTCAATCGAGCGGCTTTGCCTTTGACTCAGGCAGCAAAACTCGCTCAATTCCCCGCCATCGCTATGCGATTCAGATTTTGAATTTCGAGCACAGAACTAGTGAGGGGGTTCTCCAACACATGAACAAAAATGAACTGATCGGCGCGGTCGCGGATTCCAGCGGCCTTTCGCGCAACGATGCGACGAAGGCTGTTGAAGCTGTTTTCGATACCATTACCGGCACGCTGTCCAAGGGCGACGAAGTGCGTCTCGTGGGCTTCGGCACCTTCTCGGTCGCCAAGCGCAAGGCTTCGACCGGTCGTAACCCGCGTACCGGCGAGCCGATGACGATCAAGGCTTCCACCCAGCCCAAGTTCAAGGCTGGCAAGGGTCTGAAAGACGCCGTCAACTAGGACGCGAAAACCGGGGTACCGGGGCGCAGACCCGCGCCGAATCTACAGGGGGAGAAAGGGCTGTCCGCAAGGGCGGCCCTTTTCTCTTTCCTACTGGCGGAATTCGATCAACGCGGTGGGAGCAGCCACGGTGCTGCTGTTGATTTCCCAGGTCAGCACTTCGCCGCGCTGGTCAGTCACAGGGCCGTCATCGGTGTTGTTTGCAAGGATGCGCGCATCGGTGACGATGCGGAACGTGCCTTCAGGCTGGCGCATGTTCATTTCCGGCGTGCTTTCACCGCCCTCGGCAGCACCTTCCGAAAAAGCCCCCATCATCATCATCATCGCACCCATCGGGTTGCCACCGGTAGGCGCAAAGCCCGGTGCGGAAATGCGCGCGCGTCCATCGTGGCGCAGGCGCACCTGCACGAAGGAGTTGGACATCGGCATGTCCTCGAAAGTGGGGAAGTCGAAATCGTGACCCAGCGTACTGGTGATGGAGAAATCCACCATGAAGGTACCGTCGCCGATAAACTCCACGCTGTTCCAGCCGGCCTGCCGTTCCAGCATGGCGGCCATCTCGGCGACTTCTTCCTCGTCCGACATGTCGATGCCGCCGAGCATGCCTTCCATCATCTGCCGACCCATCGCGTCCTCGCGGGCGCGCTCTGCCAGCTCTTCCTCGGTGCAGGGTCGTTCCTTGCCGCCGCCTTCGGTGTAGCAGGGCTGATCGCCTTCGGCTTCCTGCGCCATTTCGGCCAGCTCGTTCATGCCTGCCATCACGATCTCTCCCTGATAGGAGAACGCGAACTGGCGATCTGCCATGATGTGCAGCGTGGCATCGAAAGTGCCCGGCTGGAACAGACAGCCGGAAAGCATGGTGCTCGAAACCAGCAAGGCCATGCCTGCCGCGAACTTCTTTGCGCCGAAATGGATAGTCACCGTATCAATCCCCCAGATTGCGTGTCGCCACAGCGTATAGCGCAATTGCACCCGCGTTGGACACGTTGAGGCTCTCCATGGCTTCGCTGATCGGCAGGCGGGCGAGGGCGTCGCAATGCTGCGCGACGTTGTGGCGCATCCCTTCGCCTTCAGCGCCCAGCACCAGTGCTACGGGACCTGTGGGCAGAGCTTCGGCCAGTGTCGCCTCTGCTTCCCCTGCAAGACCGATGCGCCAGTATCCGGCCTCGGCCAGTTCCTCCAGCGCACGCGACAGGTTCACCACGCGCACCCACGGCACGATTTCCAGCGCGCCGGATGCGGATTTGCCAATTACACCGCCTTCGGGCGGAGCATGGCGATCCTGCGTGACAATGGCGGCAGCGTCGAATGCGGCGGCAGAGCGCAGCAGCGCGCCGACATTGTGCGGGTCCGTCACCTGATCGAGCACGATGATGGGACGAGTCGGATCGCCGTCCATCACATCGGCAAGAAACATGTCTTCCAGCGGCTCGCATTCCAGGACTAGTCCCTGGTGCGGCGCGTCCTTCGCCACCAGCCGCGCAAGATCGGTGACCTCTGCATACTCCACGGGAAAATCGGGCGGCAGTTCGCCATCGAGCGAATCGATGCCTTCGCGCGTTGCCCACAGCTTGCGGTGCTGGCGGCGCGGGTTCATCAGCGCCGCTTCCACAGCATGACGGCCCCACAGACGCGTATATCCCTTGGACCCGCGGCCCGAGCCACGTCCGCCCTGCATGCGTCCGGCGCGCCCGCGTAGTGCTTTCTTGTCCTTCTTGGCCATTTTGCCTCGCTTTTTCGAAAGATTGGCGCCTCCTGCCAGCACGGCCATTGACAGGCAAGCAGCGCTTCGCCAAAGAGCCGCCTCTCGGCTGAACGGCTCCTCTTTCGCAGGGGCCGACCAAGGCAGGCGAAAGCCCGCTTTTCAGGCTCTGGTGTGGACAGGTGGCCGAGTGGTTAAAGGCAGCAGACTGTAAATCTGCCCGCGCAAGCGTACGCTGGTTCGAATCCAGCCCTGTCCACCACCGAGCCAGCACTTCACCCGATCAGATTTCACGACCTCGTTCAAAAGAACGGCCGCCGCACCTCGTGGATGCGACGGCCGATCCCCCTCTCCAGCTCGTGATCAGGCGCGCAGCTTCGCCAATGCCCGCGCGCGGTGCAGTACCGGCTCCGTGTAACCGGACGGCTGCTTCGACCCCGTGATGATAAGTTCGCGCGCGGCGTTGAGGGCTATGGATTGGCGTTCATTGCCTGCCATCGGCCTGTAGTCGGCGTCGCCCGCGTTCTGCGCATCCACCTTTGCCGCCATGCGATGCAGCGCCTCGTCCACCATCAGCCGGTCGATCACGCCGTGGTACAGCCAGTTGGCGATGTGCTGGCTGGAGATGCGCAGGGTCGCGCGGTCTTCCATCAGGCCAACATCTTCGATGTCCGGCACCTTGGAACAACCGACGCCTGCGTCGATCCAGCGGACCATATAGCCAAGGATGCCCTGCACATTGTTGTCCAGCTCGGCAGCTATTTCATCCGCTGACCAGTTGGTGTCCTCGGCCAGCGGCACGGTCAGCAGTTTCTCCACCGGGACGACAGGCTCCTGCAGTCGCTCGCGCTGACGTTCGGCCACGTTGCAGCGATGATAGTGCGTCGCGTGAAGGGTGGCGGCGGTGGGCGACGGCACCCAGGCCGTGCTCGCCCCGCTCATCGGGTGGCCGATCTTCTCTGCCAGCATCGCATTCATCGCATCGGGCGCGGCCCACATGCCCTTGCCGATCTGCGCCCGGCCAGCAAAACCGCAGGCGAGGCCGATTTGCACGTTGCGATCCTCGTTGGCGGCGATCCATTCGGCCTTCTTGATGTCGGCCTTGCGCTGCATCGGGCCTGCCAACATCGAGGTATGGATTTCGTCACCCGTCCGGTCGAGAAACCCGGTGTTGATGAAGAATACCCGGTCTTTCACCGCGTGAATGCAGGCGGCGAGGTTCGCGCTGGTGCGCCGCTCCTCGTCCATCACGCCGACCTTGATGGTGTTGTCCGCCAGGCCAAGCATCTCTTCGACGGCGGCGAAAACCTCGTTGGTGAATGCACATTCTTCAGGACCGTGCATCTTGGGCTTCACGATGTAGATCGAGCCGTTGCGGCTATTCTTCAGCCTGCCGATCCCATTGAGGTCGTGCAGTCCGATCAGCGCGGTGACGGCTGCATCCAGCAGCCCCTCGAACATTTCCGATCCATCGGGCAGGCGGACTGCGGGCGTCGTCATCAGATGGCCGACATTGCGCACCAGCAGCAGACTGCGGCTGCGCAGTTCATGCTCGTCGCCGTGCATGTCGCGCCAGGTGCGATCCGGGTTCGCCGTTCGCACGACCTTGCTGTCACCCTTGGTGAAGCTGGCGACCAGATCGCCGCGCAGTGCGCCTAGCCAGTTGCGGTAGGCGGCGACCTTGTCTTGCGCGTCCACGGCGGCAACCGAGTCCTCGAGATCGACGATGGTGGAAAGCGCGGATTCGAGGCGAATGTCGGCGATACCGGCGGGGTCATTCGCGCCGATTTCGTGCGAGGGATCGATCACGATCTCGATATGCAGGCCGTTGTGGCGCAGCAGCAGGTTGTCACCGATGGTGCCCAACAGTTGCGTGGGATCGGCAAGTTCGGGAAGCCCGCCGGTCCATTCAGACCAGCTGCTGTTTTCCAGCGGAATGACGTCATCGAGGAACGACTTCGCCCACGCGATCACCTTCGCGCCTCGCTCGGCGTCATAGCTGGAGGCCGAAGGGGTTGCCCCGTCCACTGCATCGGTGCCGTAAAGGCCGTCATACAGGCTGCCCCAGCGCGCGTTCACCGCGTTGAGCACGAAGCGTGCATTAAGTGCAGGCACCACCAATTGTGGCCCGGCGACCTCGGCGATCTCGGCATCGACATTCGTGGTGCCGATCGTGAACGGCTCGGGTGCGGGTAAGAGGTAGCCCATCTCGCGCAGGATGCGGGGAGGGACGCCGACACCCGCTTCGGGATTGGTGCGGTGCCAGTCATCGATCTGCTGCTGCAATTCCTCGCGGCGTAGCAGCAGCGCGCGGTTCTGCGGGGTGAAGTCTTCCGCCAACGCGGCAAGGCCGCTCCAGAAATCCTCTGCACCCACGCCGGTGCCCGGCAGGACTACTGCCTCGATAAACGTGACCAGAACCGCGTCGACGGCCAATCCCGCGCGGCGGACATAGCCGCCGCGCGGGTGGGGCGTATCGCTTTGCTCTTGGTGGCGAAGCGGTGTTGTCGTCATCGGCCGAACCGCCCCATGCGGTGATGCAGGTTCACCAACTTGCGGGTCTCGGCATTGTCTTCGCCGTTGCGGATGGCGACTGCCAGCGCATTGCGGATGAGGCCGAAATCTTCGGTCGAGAAGACCGGGCGGGCCATTGTCGGTTGTGCCATTTTACTTCTCCTTCTTCTTCGCGTTGCGCGGGATTACGCCGCAAACTGGTTCATGGTGTTGTGCTCGCCGCCGGCCTTCAGGGCCGCCTCTCCGGCGAATGCTTCCTTGTGGTCGTCCCCTATGTCGGAACCGGCCATGTTCTGGTGCTTCACGCAGGCGATTCCCTGGCGGATTTCCTCGCGCTGCACCTGCTTGACGTAGCCGAGCATTCCTTCCTCGCCGAAGTAGCGCTTCGCGAGATTGTCCGTGCTCAGCGCCGCCGTGTGATAGGTCGGCAGGGTGATCAGGTGGTGGAAGATACCTGCACGCTTGGCGGCATCGCGCTGGAAGGTGCGGATCTTCTCGTCGGCTTCCTGCGCCAGTTCGCTGTCGTCGTAGTGCTGGCTCATCAGCTGCTCACGCTCGAACATAGACAGGTCGCGGCCTTCGGCTTCCCAAGCGTCATAAACCTGCTGGCGGAAGTTGAGCGTCCAGTTGAAGCTGGGCGAATTGTTGTAGACCAGCTTTGCATTGGGCACGACTTCGCGGATGCGATCCACCATGCCTGCAATCTGTTCGATATGCGGCTTCTCGGTCTCGATCCACAACAGGTCGGCGCCATTCTGGAGGGCGGTGATGCAGTCGAGAACGCAGCGGTCCTCTCCGGTGCCGGGGCGGAACTGGAACAGGTTGGACGGAAGGCGCTTGGGGCGCACGAGCAGGCCGTCGCGGTTCATCAGAACGTCGCCCTTCTGACCGACGCCTTCAACAACCTCGCAATCGAGGAAGCGGTTGTACTGGTCCCCCAGATCACCCGGCTCGCGGCTGAAGGCGATCTGCTTGGTGAGGCCAGCGCCCAGCGAGTCCGTGCGGGCAACGATGATCCCTTCCGGCACGCCCAGTTCGAGGAAGGCGTAACGGATCGCGCGGATCTTCTGCAGGAAGTCCTCGTGCGGAACCGTGACCTTGCCGTCCTGATGGCCGCATTGCTTTTCGTCGGAAACCTGGTTCTCGATCTGCAGGGCGCAGGCACCGGCCTCGATCATCTTCTTCGCGAGCAGGTAAGTCGCCTCGGCATTGCCGAAACCGGCATCGATGTCGGCGATGATCGGCACGACGTGGCTCTCGTGGTTGTCGATGGCCTGCTGCGCGCGGGCGGCAGCGGCTTCGTCACCATTCTTGCGGGCGCGGTCGAGATCGCGGAACAGGCCGCCCAGTTCGCGGGCGTCTGCCTGCCGCAGGAAGGTGTAGAGCTCTTCGATCAGCGCGGGGACACTGGTCTTCTCGTGCATCGACTGATCGGGCAGGGGGCCGAACTCACTGCGCAGCGCGGCAATCATCCAGCCCGAAAGATAGAGGTAGCGCCCCTTGGTGGTGCCGAAATGCTTCTTGATGGAGATCATCTTCTGCTGGCCGATGAACCCGTGCCAGCAGCCAAGCGATTGCGTGTACTGCGCCGGGTCCTTGTCATAGGCATCCATGTCGGCGCGCATGACCTTGGCCGTGTGGCGAGCGATGTCTAGGCCGGTCTGGAACTTGTTCTGCGCACGCAGACGAGCGGCGAATTCGGGATCGATGCCCTGCCAGTCGCCGCCGTGGCGGTGCTTGATGCCGGTCTGGCGGTGGATTTCCTCGAAATAGGTCATGGGTTTCGCGTCCTTGGAAGTGATTGGCTTGGAGCCGCTTTTGTCACTCGAAAGGAGGCGCGTCGCGTATTTCGGTGTAATGTTGTCGAACTTTACAAAATTTCGCTGTAAGGTTGTAAGGAACGACACTCAGAAGGAAGCATCCCATGGCCGCCAAGACGCTCTATCTCGGCCCACGGCTGAAGAAACTGCGCCGCGAAATGGGGCTGACGCAGGCCAACATGGCTGCCGATCTCGACATCTCGGCCAGCTACATCGCGCTGATGGAGCGCAACCAGCGGCCCGTGACGGCTGAAATGCTGCTGAAGCTCGCGACAACCTACCGCATCAACGTGGCTGACCTCGCGGACGAGGACGCGGACGAGACTGCCGCTCGCCTGCAATCGGCCCTGCGCGACCCGCTGTTTGCCGACATTGCCATCGAACCGCTGGATATAGACGATATCGCCACCAGCTATCCCGGCATGGCTGAAGCGCTGCTCCGCCTGCACACGGCTTTTGGCGAGGAGCAACTGGCGCTCGCAGCACAGCGCGAAATGCGACAGGGCGGGCGAAGCGAGACGACCGCCGAGCCGGTGGCCGAGGCACGCGCCTTTCTCGCCGCGCGTCGCAACTGTTTTCCCGTGCTCGATGAAAGCGCAGCAGACGCCGCGCGCTCGCTTGCCACCTTCGAGGCGATGAAGGAGCATATCGCCGAAGCGCACGGACTCGAACTGCGACTGTCCGATGATGGCCTGCTTCGTGGTGGTACGCGTTGGCATGACTATCACCGCCGTCGCATCCACATTTCCGAGCGGCTAGACCCCTCCGGCAGACGCTTTCAGGCGGCGCTCCAGATTGCGATCATGGAGCAGGGCAAGGCTATCGACGCGCTGCTCGCCGAGGGGCGCTTCGCAAGCGAAGACAGCGAGCGACTGGTGCGACGCGCCTTGCAATCATACTGGGCCGCTGCGCTGCTGATGCCTTATCGCGCCTTCCGCAAGGCGGCGGAGGAACTTCGCTATGACGTGGAAGCGCTGGCCGCACGCTTTGCGGTCAGCTTCGAGCAGGCCGCGCACCGCCTCACGACCTTGCAGAAACCGGGAGAGGAAGGCGTGCCGTTCTTCTTCCTGCGCGTCGATCGTGCAGGCAACGTGTCCAAGCGGCTGGATGGCGCAGGCTTCCCGCTCGCGCGACATGGTGGGGCCTGCCCGCTCTGGAACATTCACGAGGCCTTCGCCTCGCCGGGCCGCGTGGATGCGCAACTGATCGAACTGCCGGATGGCGAGCGTTATGTCTCGGTTGCCCGCACGGTGCGAGCCGGGGGAGGGCGGTTTGGCGAGCGCAGCGTTCTGCGTTCGGTGGCGCTGGCCTGCTCTGCGGAACACCTCGACAAGCTGATTTATTCCGAGGCTCTCAATGGCTCTGAGCCGACACCGATTGGTGTTGCCTGCCGTCTCTGCCATCGTCCGCGATGCATTGCCCGTTCGGCCCCGCCGATGGGCCGTGAGCTCATCCCCAGCAGGTTTCGCGACAGCGGTGTGCCGTTCGATTTCTCGGCGGATTAGGCAGGCAGGCTGGCGAGTTTCGCCTCGACCATGGCGCGCACGTCGACCTTTGCTTTCAGGCGCGCAGCAAGCAGGGCGGTGCCGCTGATCTTGCGCTGGACGAATAGCACTTCGGCTGGCGGCAGGTGCCAAGCGGCGCGGTCCTGCGCGATGGCCATACCTTCCTCGCGGATTATCTTCACAAATGCGCGGTCGCCAAAGTCGAATGGGCCTGACCTGGAAAGCTCTCCCACGATCACGGCAATTATACGGTCCAGCCTGTCGCGGTGTGCATCGGCGGCGTGCTGCGAGAGAAAACCTGCGGTAACGGCGGCATTTGCGATGGCCTCGTGATCTTCATCTAACCCTGCCTGAAGCAGCGAGCGGTAGTTCTGCGCGACATGAGGCGGCACTTCGCGCGCTGCGCCGAAGTCCAGCAGCACCAGCTTCTCGCCGTCTTCCGAAACACGGTAGTTGGCGAAGTTGGGATCGGTCTGCATCAGGCCGAAATCGAACAGTTCGCGCAGGACGAGGTCGATCAGCCGCTCCATCATGGCGTCACGCACATGCTGCGGCTGTTCTTCCAGTGTCTCGATCGAGCGGCCCGGCACGAAGTCCATCGCCAGAACGTTGGTGGTGGTCAGATCCTCGTGATAGCCGGGGACGAGATAATGCTCCTCGCCTTCCAGCAGCGCGCCATAGGCTTGCAACTGGCGCGCTTCTCGCTGGTAGTCGGCTTCCTCGTGGAGCTGTTGCTTCGCTTCACCCAGCAGAGGTGCGATGTCCAGCTGCGCGGGCAGCAGGCCGGAGACACGCAGCAGCGTGGCCACATTGTCGACATCGGCATCGATGGATTCGCGAACGCCGGGATATTGCACCTTGATCGCCAGATCGCGCCCGTCGCGCGTGGTGGCGCGATGGACCTGACCGATTGAGGCCGCGGCAAGCGGTCGCGGGTTGAAATACTTGAACTGCCTCCTCCAGCCGTCGCCCCAATCCTGCGCAAGAACCGCCTCCAGCTGCTTTGGCGGCATGGAATGGGCGTTCTCGCGAAGGCGCGCCATGATCTGCGAAAGCTCGGGCGGCAGGACATCGCCTGCATCCATCGAGACCATCTGCCCAAGTTTCATCGCCGCGCCGCGCAGGTGTGAGAGGCGGTCCGCAACGCGGGAGACATTGCCGGGCGTCAGCAGCAGTTCGTTGAGGCGAGGACGCTTGCCTTCGGCCAGCCTGCGCGCGCCTTCTGCAACGATGCCGCCGGCCAGCCCTCCGGCCAGTCTGCCGAACTGTCCCATGCGGGCGCGGCGACTGCCGGGAACGGCGCGCGTGTCGGCTTCGTTATCCTTCTCAGACATGAACTCTCATTTGGTGTGCATAAGCGCGAAAGACCAGCGGGGACAAAAGGCCGTATCGCTTGTGACCATCGGCCCAAGAGCATAGGTATGGACCATGGCTGGTGAACTCAGAGACAACCGTGGTCGCGGCGACGCCGAATGGGGCTTCCCGGCGATCCATCCCGAAGGACGCAAGTTCGGCATGATCGCCACCGGCATCGCGCTGGCGTTCCTGCTGATCTTCGACTGGAATCTGATCGGCTGGCCGATGTTGCTGCTGGCTGCCGGTGTGTTCGCCTTCTTCCGCGATCCCGAACGCGTGGTGCCGCAGGGGGAAAACCTCATCGTTTCGCCTGCTGACGGTCTCGTCACGCTGATTTCGCAGGTTACGCCGCCGCTTGAATTGCAGAATACGGTGGAGGATGGCGGTCGCGGCCTCGGGCATGAGCCGGTTACGCGCATTTCCATCTTCATGTCGGTGTTCGACGTGCACGTGAACCGCTCCCCGATCTCGGGCACAATCCGCCGCATCATCTACATCCCCGGTGCCTTCATGAATGCCGACCTGGACAAGGCGAGCGACGAGAACGAGCGCCAGCACGTCCTGGTGGAGCGAGCCGATGGCACGACCATCGGTTTCACCCAGATCGCAGGGCTGGTTGCCCGGCGCATCGTGCCGTTCGTGAAGCCGGGCGACATTGTCGCTGCCGGTCAGCGCGTCGGCCTGATCCGCTTCGGCAGCCGTGTCGACGTATATCTGCCTGCCGGAACGGAGCCGAAGGTGCTGCTCGGCCAGAAGGTGATCGCAGGCGAAACGGTTCTGGCGGAAATTGGCACGATAGGGCTGCTTGAAGGAGTCAGCCAATGACAACCAGTGACAACGATCCGATGGATTACGACGACGAAGAGACCGTGACGGCTGGCCCTGCGTGGCTCGGCCCGAAAGCCAGCGAGCATGAACGCGTCACGCGTTCGCGGGCGGGCAAGGGCCTGTCGCTGCGTGCGGTGCTGCCGAATGCGATCACCGCGGCGGCGCTTTGCTCTGGCCTGACCAGCATCCTGTTCGCCATTAGCGGTCAGTGGCCGCAGTCGGTGTTCGCGATGATTCTTGCCGGTGTGCTGGACGCCATGGATGGGCGTATTGCCCGATTGCTGAAAGCGCAGTCGCGCTTCGGCGCAGAGCTGGACAGTCTCTCGGACTCGGCCAGCTTCGGTATCGCGCCCGCGCTGGTGCTTTATCTGTGGGCGCTGGTGGATGCACCGCGCTTCGGATGGCTTGCGGCGCTCGCCTACGCGATCTGCTGCGCGCTGAGGCTCGCGCGGTTCAACGCGCAGATCGACGTTGAAGACCAGCCTCACAAGTCTGCCGGATACCTCACCGGCGTGCCAGCTCCGATGGGAGCGGGCTTTGCCTTCATGCCGATGTACCTGTGGCTGGCGACCGGGGAGTCGATTTTCCGCGATCCGCTGCTGGTCGGCCCGTGGATCATTCTCATCGCCATGCTGATGGTATCGAACCTTGCGACACCAAGCTGGAAGTCGCTGCGTCCGTCGGGCGATTTCAAGCTCGCCTTCATCGCGCTGGCAGGGCTGCTGGTAGGTGGCCTGCTGATCGAGACCTGGTGGACGCTGGTGCTGATCGGCGTCGTCTACATGGCGCTGATCGCATGGTCGGTGACCGGCTATGCGAAAGTGAAGCGCGAACGCAGCGCCGTGAAGTCTGATAGCGAGGCCGAAACCTCTACGCAGCCAGACGGGCGAAAGCCTCTTGCGGTCGACGAAGTGGACGCGGCGCTGAAACAGGGGCGCGATTGATCGCTGCCAGTTCGCGGCGCGTCTCGCGCCAGCGGACCACGCCATAGCGGATGCATGCGTGACAGGAGAGCAGGGCGAGTGCGGCCACGAGGCCGAAGAAGATCGAGATCGCCAGTGCAAATGCCATTGTCGTATTCCCTTGGCTCTAAGCCCCTCCGGCGAACATCGAATGCCGGAACCGCCTTTTTGTTCCTGTTGCGTTCCATGTTCCACTTTCGTTCCAGCGCGTCAAGCGCTTTTTGTTCTACCTGTGTTCCACCGCTTTCGCCTTGAGGGTGCATTTTTCGGGTGGATTTCCCGACAAGCCTCCGCTAGTGGCGCCCACGCCTGAAGGGCAGGAGCGATTCCCGTTTCTGCCAGAGAAGGCAAATCCACATGGAAGGCACTGACATACCGGTGCTGCCCGCGGGACACGCTCCCAAGGGTCGGTTCCCCGTCTTCCAGAGGCTTAACCGGAAAGGAATTTACCTATGGCGGCTCCTACCGTCACGATGCAGCAACTTATCGAGGCCGGCGCACACTTCGGCCACCAGACCCACCGCTGGAACCCGCGGATGAAGCCGTACATCTTCGGCAGCCGCAACGGTGTTCACATCATCGACCTGTCGCAGACCGTGCCCCTGATGGCCCGCGCGCTGGACTTCGTCTCCTCCACCGTCCGCGCAGGCGGCAAGGTGCTGTTCGTCGGCACCAAGCGCCAGGCGCAGGAGCCGATCGCCCAAGCCGCTCGCGCTTGCGGTCAGCACTTCGTCAACCACCGCTGGCTGGGCGGCATGCTCACCAACTGGAAGACGATTTCGCAGTCGATCAAGGAGCTGAAGTCGCTCGAGGAAAAGCTTTCGGGTGACACCCACGGCCTGACCAAGAAGGAAATCCTCCAGCTGACCCGCAAGAAGGACAAGCTGGAACTGTCGCTGGGCGGCATCCGCGACATGGGCGGCATTCCGGACGTGATGTTCGTGATCGACGCCAACAAGGAAGACCTGGCTATCAAGGAAGCCGGCGTGCTCGGCATTCCCGTGATCGCGGTTCTCGATACCAACGTCGATCCGACCGGCATCGCTTTCCCGATCCCCGGCAACGACGACGCCAGCCGCGCCGTGCGCCTGTACTGCGATGCAATCGCCCAGGCAGCCACCAGCGGCAAGACCGACGGCGTGGTTGATTCGGGTGCCGACATCGGCGCCATGGACGCTCCGCCGGCAGAAGAAGCCGTGGCTGAAGAAGCCCCGGCCGAAGAAGCCAAGACCGACGCCTGATCTTCCGTGTGAACCGCGCGGCGTAAGCTGCGCGTCACAATTCACGCACAATGGGCCGGTTCGCTCCCCCCAGCGAACCGGCACAAACCCAACTTGAAGGAATTACACATGGCTGCATTTTCCGCATCCGACGTGAAAGCCCTGCGCGAAAAGACCGGCGCGGGCATGATGGACGCCAAGAAGGCTCTGGAAGCTGCTGACGGCGACATCGAAGCCGCGATCGACGCGCTTCGTGCAAAGGGCCTCGCCACCGCCCAGAAGAAGTCCAGCCGCACGGCTGCCGAAGGTCTCGTCGGCGTTGCCGTCGAAGGCACCAAGGGCGTTGCCGTCGAAGTTAACTCGGAAACCGACTTCGTCGCCAAGAACGACAAGTTCCAGGACTTCGTGCGCAAGACCACCGACGTGGCTCTGGGCATGGACAGCGACGACGTGGAAGCCCTTAAGGCTGCTTCCTACCCGGATGGCGGCACCGTCGCCGAAAAGCTGACCGACAACGTCGCCACCATCGGTGAGAACCAGCAGGTTCGCCGCATGAAGAGCGTTTCGGTGTCGAACGGCGTTGTCGTGCCCTACATGCACAACGCGCAGGCCCCGAACCTCGGCAAGATCGGCGTGCTCGTCGCTCTGGAATCCGAAGCCGGCGCCGACGTTCTGGAACCGCTGGGCAAGCAGCTGGCCATGCACATCGCTGCTGCCTTCCCGCTGGCCCTGACCGCTGAAGACCTCGACCCCGAAGTGATCGAGCGCGAGCGCAAGATCGCTGCCGAAAAGGCTGCCGAAAGCGGCAAGCCCGAAAACGTGCAGGAAAAGATGGTTGAAGGCGCGATCAAGAAGTACGCCAAGGAGAACGCTCTCCTCAGCCAGCTGTTCGTGATGGACAACAAGACCGCCATCGCTGACGTGGTTGCCGCCGCTGGCAAGGAAGCCGGCACCGCCATCGTGCTGAAGGACTACGTCCGCTTCCAGCTCGGCGAAGGCATCGAGAAGGAAGAAAGCGACTTCGCCGCAGAAGTGGCTGCTGCCGTCGGCGGCTGATCGCTTTTCCATCGAAGGCTTTGAAGGGGCCGCCGGACTTGATGGTTCGGCGGCCCTTTTCGTGTGTGGCTCCCACACAAAACGCTGCCGGAACCCTTGGCAGTTTCACCCGCTGGCTCTAGAAGCCCGCAAACCCCGCTTCCTGAAGGAATCTCCCCCCATGCTCCTGCCGAACGCCAAACGCATCCTTCTCAAGCTTTCGGGAGAGGTGCTGATGGGCGAACAGGAGTTCGGGATTGATCCCGCCTACGTCCTGCGTCTGGCGGAGGAAGTGAAGGCCGCGAAGGAGACAGGCCTCGAGATTTGCCTCGTCATCGGCGGCGGCAATATCTTCCGCGGAATGGCGGGCGCGGCGCAGGGCATGGACCGTGCGCAGGCCGATTACATGGGCATGCTCGCCACCGTGATGAACGCGCTGGCGATGCAGAGCGCGCTGGAGCAACTGGGCGTCGATACCCGCGTGCAGAGCGCCATCCAGATGGACCAGGTTTGCGAGCCGGTGATCCGCAGGCGGGCCGAACGCCACCTTGCAAAAGGCCGTATCGTGATCTTCGCAGCCGGCGTTGGCGCACCCTACTTTACCACGGACAGCGGCGCTGCCCTGCGCGCGGCGGAACTGCGCTGCGATGCGCTGCTGAAAGGCACCAGCGTGGACGGCGTTTACGATTCCGATCCCAAGCGCAATCCCGATGCCACCCGTTTCGATACCGTCACCTATGACAAGGTGCTGGCAAATAACCTGAAAGTCATGGATGCTTCTGCCGTTGCCCTGTGCCGCGACAACGCGATCCCCATCGTGGTCTTCTCGATCCGCGAACGGGGCAATGTCGCGCGCGTGCTGGCGGGCGAGGGCGTGCAGACGATTGTGAAAAAGGACTGAGAGAGATGAAATACGACAAGGCCGATATCGATCGCCGCATGGGCGGTGCTGTCGAAAGCCTGAAGGGCGACCTTTCGGGCCTGCGCACGGGCCGCGCCAACACCGCGCTGCTCGATCCAGTGGTGGTGGAAGTCTATGGCTCGATGATGCCGCTGAACCAGGTGGCCACCGTGTCCGCTCCTGAACCGCGCATGCTCAGCGTGCAGGTGTGGGACAAGGCGAACGTCAACGCCGTGGAGAAGGGCATTTCCAAGGCCAACCTTGGTCTGAACCCGATGCAGGACGGCCAGACCATCCGCTTGCCGCTGCCCGACCTCAACGAGGAGCGCCGCAAGGAACTGGCAAAGCTGGCCGGCGAATATGGCGAGAAGGCCAAGATCGCCATCCGCAACGTGCGCCGCGACGCGAACGAAGCGCTGAAGGAAGACGAGAAGAAGAAGGAAATCTCCGAGGACGACCGCAAGCGTCTGGAGGACGAGGTCCAGAAGATGACCGATAGCCACGTCAGCGACGTGGATACTGCGGTCGAGAAGAAGACCCAAGAAATCCTGTCGCAGTAAGCGGCGCCGGGTCGTTTTTTCGTGCCTGAAAGTTCTCATCCCCGCCACGTGGCGATTATCATGGACGGCAACGGTCGCTGGGCGAAGAAGCGCGCCCTGCCGCGCGCCATGGGCCACAAGGCGGGCGGTGACGCGGTGAAGCGCACGGTGGAGGCTGCGGGCGAACTGGGGCTGGAATGCCTCACGCTCTATGCCTTCAGCAGCGAGAACTGGAAGCGCGAGGAAAGCGAGATCTCGGACCTGATGAACCTGATGCGCAGGTTCATCGAGAGGGAACTGGATTCCTTCGTAGCCAATGGGCTGCGTCTCAAGATCATCGGCGATTACAAGGCATTCGCGCCCGACATTGTCGAAAAGCTTGAGCATGCGCTGGAGCGCACGAAGGATGGCGAACGCACTCTGGCCGTGGCGCTGAATTACGGCGCGCAGCAGGAAATCGTGCGCGCTGCCAAGCTGGCGGCCGAAGACGGTGAGATAACGCCCGAAGGGATCGAGCAGCATCTTTTCACTGCCGACTTGCCGCCGCTCGACCTGCTGATCCGCACCAGCGGAGAGGTTCGCCTGTCGAACTTCCTGCTGTGGCAGGCAGCCTATGCCGAGATGCTGTTCATGGACGTGCTGTGGCCGGACTTTGGCGAGAAGCAGTTGCGAGAGGCCTGCGAGGAATTTGCAAGGCGGGAGCGTCGTTTTGGCGGACGTTGAGGGTCAGGAAGAACAGCGCAAGCGCGACCAGCTGAAAGCGATGGCCAGAAAGGCTGTCGACGTTCCTCTGACGATCAAGACCAGCGACTTGCCCAAGCGCGCGGCGAGCGCGGTGGTCATGCTGTTGGTGGCCGGGACGGCAATCTGGCTCGGCGGCGCGATCCGTGACCTGTTTTTTGCGCTGATCGGTGTCATCTGCTTCCTTGAACTGGCTCGCCTGATATTCCGCGCGACCACGCGTCCGCTGATGCGCGGCGTCGGTCTGCTCCTGGGGGCTGCCTATATCGGTTACGCGGCTTGGCTGCTGACGAAGATAGACACCATCCCCTTGCTGCTCCTGCTGTTTGGCGCGGTGATCTGCGTCGACACATTTGCCTATTTTTTCGGCCGCGCAATCGGCGGGCCGAAGATCGCGCCACGCATCAGTCCGTCCAAGACTTGGGCCGGTTTGCTTGGCGGAGCCATTGGCGCGACCGTTGCCCTTATCGTCTATTTCGTTGTCGGTGATTTCGCTGTCACCGGGGCTGCCGACTACATGCCGGAATGGCCGCTGCTTATCATTCCCGGCGCGCTTATCGCCGTCGTCGCCCAGTCGGGAGACTTCTTCGAGAGCTGGCTCAAGCGGAAGGCGGGCATGAAGGATTCCTCCAACCTGATTCCCGGCCATGGCGGGGTTTTTGACCGTATCGACGGACTGCTTCCCGTGACCATCCTTGTCGGCAGCGTCCTCATCACCCAGTATCCGCATTGGCTGAATACATAATATGACCCGTTCCATTTCCATCCTCGGCGCGACCGGCTCCATCGGCGATTCCACGCTCGACCTGATCCGGCATGACCGCGCGAACTGGAACGTCGTTGCGCTGAGCGCGAATTGTTCGGCGGAGAAGCTGGCGAAGCTGGCCATCGAATTCGACGCGCAGATCGCGGTGGTGGGTGACGAGAGCTGTCTCGGCGAACTCAGGCAGCACCTGTCCGGCACCTCCATCGAAGCCGCTGGCGGACAACAGGCGCTGTGCGATGCCGCCGCGCGCCCGGTCGACATAACCGTCGCTGCCATCGTCGGCTGCGCTGGCCTCGCGCCCACCATGCGCGCGATAGAGCAGGGCAACACCGTCGCGCTCGCCAACAAGGAAGCGCTGGTTTCCGCTGGCGAAGTGATGACCGCCAAGGTCGCGCAGCACGGCACCACGCTGCTGCCGGTCGACAGCGAACACAACGCGATTTTCCAGTGCCTGGAGGGCAACAGCCTGGACGACGTCCGCTGGATCACGCTGACGGCGAGCGGCGGCCCGTTCCGCACCAGGACGTGGGAAGAACTGGACGCTGCCACACCTTCCCAGGCCGTTGCCCATCCGAATTGGGACATGGGTGCCAAGATCAGCGTCGATTCCGCCACGATGATGAACAAGGGCCTTGAATTCATCGAGGCTTTCCACCTGTTCCCCGTGGGGCTGGACCGGCTCCGCATCATCGTCCACCCGCAGTCGATCATCCATTCGATGGTCGAATACCGCGACGGCTCGACGCTGGCCCAACTCGGCCCCAGCGACATGCGCGTACCGATCGCCTCGACGCTGGCGTACCCCGCACGCATGGATACGAACTGCAAGCCGCTGGACCTAGCAACCATTGGGAACCTCAGCTTTTTTGCACCGGACGAGGAGCGTTTCCCAGCGACCAAACTGGCTCGCGAAGCAGCCCATGCAGGCGGCGGAACGCCGGCCGTTCTCAACGCTGCCAATGAAGTGGCCGTCGCGGCTTTCCTCGACGGTCAGATCAGGTTCACGCAAATTTCGGCAATATCTGCCAGAACCCTCGACAAATACGTGCCGCCTGCGCCAAGAACGCTCGACGACGTTCTCGCCGTCGATGCAGAGGCGAGGGCGCGCGCGGGGGAAATGCTGGAGATAGCCTGACGTGAATTTCGAAACGCTTCCATTCTGGGTCTACATCGTCGGCTTCCTGCTGATGCTTGGCCCGCTGGTCGTGCTGCACGAGCTTGGCCACTACCTAGTGGGCCGCTGGTTCGGTGTCGGCGCGGAGGCGTTCTCGGTCGGGTTCGGCAAGGAAATCGCTGGATATACGGATAAGCGGGGCACCCGCTGGAAGCTGTCGGCGCTGCCCATCGGCGGATACGTGCAGTTCAAGGGCGACATGAATCCGGCCAGCGTGCCGGACCCCGATGCCCCTGTCGAAAAGGGCGCATTCCAGAACGCAACCCTCTGGCAGCGCGCACTGATTGTCGCAGCAGGGCCGGTAGCGAACATCATCGTTGCCGTCGCGATCTTCGCCGCCTTCTTCATGATCTTCGGCAGGCCCGTCGCCGCCGGTCCCATGCAGGAAAGCACCATCGCCGCTTTCGCAGAGGATTCGCCGGCACGTGATGCAGGCATCGAGATTGGCGATCGCATCGTAGCCGTCGAAGGGGACGAGATGACCTCCTTCCGCGAGGTGCAACAGGCGATCTGGCTCTATCCGGGCGAAGAACTGGACGTCACGGTGGAGCGCGACGGATCGCGCGTCACCATTCCCGTCACCACCCGTGCCGAGGAAATCACCGATCAGTTCGGCAACACCTCGGTCATCGGCTTGATCGGTGTTCAGGGGCAACCGAGCGAGCGCGTTTTTGAAACGGTCGGTCCGTTCACGGCTATCGGTCTCGCCTGGCAGGAATGCGTAAAGACGGTCGACATGATGTTGACCGGCATCGGTCAGATTTTTGCAGGCGACCGCTCCGTAAAGGAACTGGGCGGGCCGATTACCATTGCCAAGGTATCGGGCGAGCAGCTGAGCCTCGGCTGGCTCGAGTTCACCAGTTTCGCCGCATTGATTTCACTTAATTTGGCATTCATCAACCTGCTGCCAATCCCCGCTCTCGACGGTGGGCACTTGGCTTTCTACGCGGTCGAGGCGATCCGCCGGAAGCCAGCCAGCCCGCGCAGTCAGGAACTTGCGTTCCGCACTGGCATGGCTCTCGTGCTCGCGCTGATGCTGTTCGTGACGATCATCGATATAGCCAAGCTGCCGATTTTCGGCAGTTAGGCCGAATTAGGCTCAAGTGGGGAAAGAAAGGCACTTATCGCGCGATTTGGGGCAACTTCGCTTGATTGCCAGTCTGGCATCGGGCAAGGGCGCACTTCGCGTTTGAAGCAGGTTGGCTGTTGCCCACAGGGGGTGGGCATGCCGTTACCCGTTTCCAGAATGCGATAGTGTCGACAAGAGTGGACGGATAATGGGTTCCAAGGCCAGGACGATAATTTCCCAGCATTACGCAGCAGCCCTTCTGGGATGCACCATGCTTGCAGGACTGCCGGCGCAGGTGCTGGCGCAAGATGGCGATGCGGAGACCCCGCCTGCGACGGATGCCCAGCAGGAGGCTCCCGCGCCGACCCCGGCTCCCGCCACGCAGGAGCAGGGTGAAATCATCCGTTCCATCGCGGTGGCCGGTGCCCAGCGTCTGGAGCCGGAAACGATCGTTTCCTACATCCAGCTGCGTCCCGGCATGGAATACACCGCCGGCGGTGCTGACCAGGCTCTGCTGGACCTCGCGGCAACCGAACTGTTTGCGGATTTCGAAATCGCATTCAACGACGGCAATCTGGTGATCACGGTCGAGGAAAACCCGATCATCAACCGCATCATTATCGAGGGCAACCGCCGCATCGATAACGATGAGATCATCCCCGAGATCAATCTCTCTCCGCGCCAGATCTTTACCCGCAGCCGCGTGCGTGCCGACGTTGCCCGCATTATCGAGCTGTACAAGCGCCAGGGCCGCTTCGCTGCGACCGTCGAGCCGCAGATGGTCATGCTTGACCAGAACCGCGTCGACGTGATCTTCGAGATTTCCGAAGGCCCGAAGTCGAAGGTCCGCCAGATCAACATCATCGGTAACGAGGTGTTCTCGGACGGAGACCTTCGTGACGAGATGGTGACGCGCGAGGACAGTCTCCTCGCACTTTTCAGCTCCAACACCAGCTACGATCCGGACCGCCTCGCGTTCGACCAGCAGAAGCTGCGCCAGTTCTACCTGACCGAAGGCTATGCCGACTTCCGCGTCGTCTCCGCCGTGGCCGAGCTTACGCCGGACAAACGCGACTTCATCATCACCTACGTGGTGGAAGAGGGCGAGCGCTACACCTTCGGCGATGTCGAGGTGGTCAGCCAGCTGCGTGATTTCTCGTCCGAACAGCTTTCCGCCGGCCTCTCCATGGAAACCGGCGACTGGTACAACGCCGAAACCGTCGACCAGACGATCGAGGGTCTGACCGAAACGGCCGGTGCCTTCGGCTACGCCTTTGCCGACGTGCGTCCGCGCATCAACCGCAACCCTGAAGAGCGCACGATGGACGTGACCTTCACGGTGTCGGATGCGCCGCGTGTCTATGTCGAGGCAATCGAGATCAACGGTAACACGCTGACGCAGGACAAGGTTATCCGCCGCGAGTTCCGTATTGCGGAAGGCGATGCCTTCAGTTCTCTGCAGGTCGCGCGTTCCTCGGCTCGCATCAACTCGCTGGGTTATTTCCAGGAAAACTTCGAGGTTGAACAGGTTGAAGGCTCCAGCCCCGACCGCATCATCCTGCAGGCAAACGTGCAGGAAGAGCCGACTGGCGAGCTTACGCTGTCGGCAGGCTTCTCCTCGCTCGAAAGCTTCATTTTCAACGGCTCGATCCGCCAGAACAACTTCCGCGGACGCGGCCAGACCGTTGGTCTTGGTATCAACTATTCGCGTTATTCGCGTTCGGCGAACATCAGCTTTACCGAACCCAAGGTGTTCGATCGCGATATCGCGATGGGCTTCGATATCTATCGCCAGGACTACAACAACGGCTACTTCGACCGCGACAACGCGACCTACGAACAGGCCACCACCGGTATGTCGCTGCGCGTGGGCGTGCCGCTGACGGAATATATGAGCCTGCTGGGCAGCTACACGCTGAACTATCAGGAAGTCACCGTGGCGGAGCAGCAGTTCTTCGCTGACTTTGACGGCGACGGAGTTTCGCAGTGTGAACCGCTGCTTGCCGGCCGTTATCTGTGTGATGCACTGGGTGACCGCGTACAGTCGATCCTTGGCCTGTCGCTCACCTACAGCACTCTCGACAGCCGCGTTCGCCCGACCCGTGGTGAAAACGTCGTGGCGTCGGTGCAGTTCGCAGGCCTTGGCGGCGATACCCGCTACATCCGCACCCGCGTCAATGCCGCGAAATACTGGCCGCTCGGTTCGGGCTTCATCGGCTCGCTGCGTCTCGAAGGTGGCTACATCAACGGCCTCGGCGATGACGTGCTGCTGACGGACCGTTTCTTCCTCGGTGAAGGGCAGATGCGCGGCTTCGATATCCGTGGTGTGGGCCCGCGCGTTGTCCGCAGCTTCTACGAGGTCAACGAAGACGGCGAGCAGGTGCTCATCCCGCTAGGCGACCGTCGCAACCAGGACGATGCTCTGGGTGGCGAGGCGTATTACCTCGCTCGTGCAGAACTGGAAATCCCGCTGGGGTCCGGCGCGCGTGAGCTTGGCCTTCGTCCGTCGATTTTCGTCGACGTCGGTTCCGTGTTCGGTGTCGATACGCCGCAGCTAACGCAGAGCCCGCTACCCGACGGCCTGTTCATCCCGCAACGCGACGGTGACGGCAATGCGCTGTATGCGCAGACCAATCTGGACGACAACGGCCAGGTCGCCAGCACCGAGCTGACCATCAGCCCTGTCGCCCCTGACGGACGTTTGAACGATCCCGTTGGCAGGCAGCTGCCGCCGTTTGTCGAGGAATTCGTGGGCGACACTGCGTCGCCACGTGTCACCGCCGGTATCGGCGTGAACTGGAACTCCCCCTTCGGTCCGTTCAGGATTGATGTAGCTTACGATGTGCTATCGGAGCGCGGGGACGAAACTAAAACCTTTTCCTTCAACGTAGGAACGCAATTCTAATGAAGATTTTCATGAAATCCGCGCTTGCTGCCGGTCTGGCAGTTGCGAGCGTCGTCGCGCCTGCCGTCGTTGCACCCGCAGCCGCGCAGTCGAACGAACGCGTTGCATTCGTGAACGTGGGCGCCGTGGTCTCCAACTCCTCGGCTTACACCACCGCGCAGACGCAGCGTCAGACGACCTATGCCGCGCAGTTCCAGCAGGCTGAAACCCGTCGTGCTGCCATTCAGGCGCAGCTCGACCCGCTGATCACCGCATTCAACACCGCGCGTCAGCAGCCCAATGCCGATCAGGCTGCGCTGCAGCAGCAGGCACAGCAGATCCAGCAGATCCAGCAGGCCGGTCAGGCCGAACTGCAGCAGATCCTCGCTCCGGTTGCACTGAGCCAGGCATATGTTGAAGAGCAGATCCGCGATCAGCTGGGCACTGCCATCCAGAATGCCGCTCAGGCCAATGGAGTGACGCTGGTGATCTCGCCGGAAGTGATCCTTCACGCCGAAGCCAGCCACAACCTCAACGAAGCCGTGCTGGCTCAGCTCAACACGCTGATCCCGTCCGCACAGCTGGTTCCGCCGGAAGGCTGGCTCCCGGCTGAAATCCGTGCGCAGCAAGAAGCTGCCGCAGCTGCACAGGCCGCAGCCCCGGCACAGCCGGCTGCTTCGGGCCGCTAAGAGAAGAAACGACAGGGGCAGGGCCATGAGTGAAACGCCAGACTATGATGTCCGCCGCATTCTTGAGGCCCTGCCGCATCGTTATCCCCTGCTGCTGGTCGACCGGGTAACGCATCTCGTCAAAGGCGAGAGCATTACGGCGATCAAGGGTGTGACCATGAACGAACAGTTCTTTCAGGGTCACTTTCCCGGACGCCCGATCATGCCTGGCGTTTTGCAGATCGAGGCACTGGCACAGGCCAGCGGTATCCTTGGCATAGAAACGCTCGAATTGGCCGGGACGGGCAAGCTGGTCTATTTCATGGCCATCGAGAACGCCAAGTTCCGTGCGCCGGTAGAGCCGGGTTGCCTTCTGACGCTGGAAAGCAGGTTCACCCAGCAGCGCAGCAAAGTCTGCAAGTTTGATTGCAAAGCCAGCGTGGACGGCAAGGTGACTTGCGAAGTCTCCATCACGGCGATGATCGCCGACGCCTGACGCGGCACTCCTTCCCAGAACGCCTAGCTTCAATCTATCCTTGCATTTGAAGGGGCATCCCGTTAGGGGCGCGCCTTCTCGAAATTCCCATCTGCAGATCGGTCGGAACCGGTCGAACGCAAAGGACACTATGCCATGAAGGCCGATACGCACCCCGATTACCACATGATCACGGTCAAGATGACCGATGGTACCGAATTCCAGACGCGCTCCACCTGGGGTGCCGAAGGCGACACGATGAACCTCGAAATCGACCCGACCAGCCACCCGGCCTGGACCGGTGGTCCGCAGCGTCTGCAGGACGGCGGCCGTGTTGCTCAGTTCAACAAGCGTTTCGGCGGCCTCTCGCTCAAGAAGAAGTAAGCACTTCTCGCGAGATTGCGGTGAAAGACGAAAGGGCGGTCCTGCGGGGCCGCCCTTTTTGTTTGTGCCGGGTTCGACACGCTGGCTTCTCAGTCCACCAGTCGTTCGTATCGCATGACGCCGAGGTAGATCGATTCGCCAGTATCCATCGGATGGTTCTGGCCGTCGAACACGGGCACTTCCTCAAAGTCGTAGATCGTCATCGAATCGATGCACGCCACGTTGATCCCGTACTTGTCCGGGTCGGAACGGGTCTGGTGGAAAGGATGGATCCCGCACTTCGAACAGAAGCGGTGCTTCGCCTCGCCGGAACCGAAGGTGTAGAGCGTCAACGCATCCTCACCCTGTGTGATATTCAGCGCCGCCAGCGGAACGTCCAGCATCACGACGCCTTTCATTGCGCATATCGTGCAATTGCAGCGGCGGATTGTCGGGGCAGCGGGAATATCAACCGAAAAGCGAACCGTGCCGCAGTGGCAGCCGCCGTCATGTTTTTCAGTCATCGGCTCAACCCCACGGCTTTTCGCGATACCACTTTGTAATCACGTATTTCACACCCGCGCGCACTTTCATGCCGTGGTGAAGAGTGGCGGCATTGCAACTGCCATCGGCGCGGCGGTTGTCCCAACACACCAGTCTGCCCGTTTCGGGCTGGAAGGTCTTGCCGATCACCTTGAAACGTGTGCCGCCACCGGCTTCGACCTCGTTCAGATAGATCATGAAGGTCCAGGTGCGATTGCCTGCAACGCTGCAGAATTGCTCGAAATCGGCACCCTGCGGCTCGAAATAGTCGGTATGCGGCTTGAACTCCTGCCCGACCGCGTATCTCTGACCCTGGACCGGCTCACCATGCGCTCGGTCTATGCGGTTCAATTCGAACAGCATGTCCTCCAGGTCCTTCACCGCTGCCTCTTTCGGATCGAGATCGCAGGTTTCGCTGGTGCGGAAGTAATTGTCGCCATTGGCATCGGCGATGGTGGAGGGGCGACGGTCCTTGTCGATTAATTCGATCAGGCCCTGACACAGGTCGGACGGAATAAATTTCGGCGCGGTAAGCAAGGTCAAGCGCGGCGTGGGAACATGGCGCACCCGCCTGTCCCGCATCAGCACTTCAACAGAGGTCGTTCCCGGAGTCGTCATGCGGGCAATCATTAGGGGAGCAGGTGACGCATTCAAGCCCGTGAAATTTTCTTGCGTGTGGAGGCCGGATGCGCACTTTTCACTTTGCATCGTGCACGAGTTGTGCAACAGGCTCGCGCCCGCGCCGAATGCGGGTTGACCGACCGGCGCAGACCCCTAACAGGCCGCCTCTCGGCATGTGTGCCTGGTTGTTGTGGCGATCGTAGCTCAGTTGGTTAGAGCGCCGGTTTGTGGTACCGGAGGTCGCGGGTTCGAACCCCGTCGATCGCCCCATTTTCTCCAGCATTCCTGCCAGTCTTGGATGAAAAGAGGGCTAGGGTCATGGCAGCATTCTGGAGCGAACCCGACTGGGACGAGCACGAGCGCGTAGAGGTTGTGCACGACCGTGCCAGCGGCCTCACGGCGATCATCGCCCTGCATTCCACCCATCTCGGCCCCGCAGCGGGCGGCACCCGATTCTGGCATTACGACGATCCGGCAAAGGGCATGCGCGATGCGCTGCGCCTGTCGCGCGGCATGAGCTACAAGAATGCCATGGCCGGTCTGCCCATGGGCGGCGGCAAGGCCGTGGTCTTGCTCGACAAGGACGGCACGAAGACAGAATCCATGCTGCATGCCTTCGGTAATGCGGTCGAAGCACTCGATGGTCGTTATGTGACGGCTGAAGACGTTGGCGCGACCGAAGCTGACATGGTTGCGATCAACACCCGTACCCAGCACGTTTGCGGCCTGCCAGCGAAGGAAGGCGATGCCGGCGGCGATCCCGGCCCGTTTACTGCCATGGGCATCTATCTCGGCATCAAGGCCGCCGTGGCTCATAAGCTGGGCAAGGAATCGATGCAGGGCGTGCATGTTGCTGTTCAGGGCTGCGGCTCGGTCGGTGGCGGCGTTGCAAAGCTGCTTGCCAAGGACGGTGCGAAGCTGACCCTGTCCGACATCGACGACAAGCGCGCTGCCGACATGGCGCAGCAGCTTGGCGGCGAGGCTGTGAGTGCCGATCGAATCATGGGCACTGCCTGTGACGTGTTCAGTCCGAATGCTCTGGGCGCGATCCTCGACGACGAAGGTATCGCAAAGCTCGACTGTGCGATCGTCGCAGGCGGCGCGAACAACCAGCTCGCTCGGCCCCAGCACGGCCAGCAGTTGCACGATCGCGGCATTCTTTATGCGCCGGACTACGTGATCAACGCAGGCGGCATCATAAACGTCAGCTACGAATACCTGTGCCGCCGCGAAGGCCAGCCCTGCGACATCAACGAAGTGCGCAAGCGCATCGCTCAGATCCCCGGTCGTCTGACTGAGATATGGAACGAAAGCGACACCACCTCGCGCCCGTCGAACGAGGTGGCAGATGCCATGGCCCAGAAACTTATCGGGCGCTGATCGAAAAGCGGCGAAAAACTGCCGGTTTTGCTTGTCCGCGCGGGCTGCCCCTGTAAAAGGCGCAGGCAAAGAATGACTTTGTCCAGAACATGCACGGCTTTGCCAACCCCGCCCGTTTCCTGAGGATCGCCAAATGGCTTACGACGCCTCTCCTGGTGAGTGGCCTCGTGCTGTCTATCGGCGCCGTCCTGTGGGGGCTGACTCAGGTTCCGCCTGATCGGCTGATGGGCGAGACGGTACGCATCCTGTTCGTTCACGTTCCTGCCGCATGGCTGGGGATGGGTGGCTGGACTGCCATAGCCATCGCCAGCCTCGTCGAACTGGTCTGGCGTCATCCGCTCGCCGCGATAGCTGCACGCGCGTCTGCCGTTCCGGGTGCGACCTTTACTGCCATCTGCCTTGCCACCGGTTCCATCTGGGGGCGACCGACTTGGGGCACCTGGTGGGTGTGGGATGGACGCCTTACTTCGATGCTGGTCCTGTTGTTCCTCTATTTCGGGTACATCGCCCTGTCGTCCTCACTGGCGCGGGAAGGGCAGTCGAGCCGGATCGCCGCGATCTTTGGACTCGTAGGCGCGATCAACATTCCGATCATCAACCGTTCAGTGGTGTGGTGGAATAGCCTTCACCAGCCGCCCAGCATCACCATGGGCCAAAGTGCCATTGATCCGGTTTTCCTGTGGCCGCTACTGATTGCAACGCTCGGTTTCTCGCTGCTGTTCGGCGGCGTGGTGTTGGCTCGGATGCGGGCCATTCTGGCTGACATCCAGGCAGAAGCACGGCTGCGCCGCAAGGCGCTGCAGGCAGAGGAGAACCTTGCGTGAGAGAGGCGCTGGACCAGTGGCTATTTGTCTATGCCGCGCTTGGGCTGACGCTGATCGGCACGCTCGCGCTGGTTTTGACGAGCTGGATCGCAATGCGCCGCGCAGAAAAGCGGCGTGAGGAGACGCGCAGGAAATGAGCGACAATGTTTCTCGGGGTCTGAAACCCAAGCACCAGCGACTGGTGCTGCTCGTCATCGCGCTCGTTGCGTTGGTGGGCGCAGGGCTGCTGGCCGCATGGGCACTGCGTAATCAGGCGAGCTATTTCTATGTGCCTGCGGATATTGTAGCAAATCCGCCGGAACCGGGCCAGGCAATCCGCCTTGGCGGCATGGTGGAAAACGGGTCCATCACCACCGCAGCTGACGGCGTTACCGTCGAATTCGTGGTGCAGGATGGCCAATCACGCGTTCCAGTCAGCTACACCGGCATCGTACCCGCTCTATTCGTTGAGGGCTCTGGCGTGGTTGCAGAAGGTGCCATGCGCGCCGACGGCACGTTCATCGCCGACAACCTGCTTGCCAAGCATGACGAGAACTACATGCCGCGCGAACTGGAAGGCATGAGCAGCGACGAATTGCGCGAGGAATTGCAGGAAAGCATGGCGGGTTCCGGAGTATGATCGCAGAGATCGGCCTTGCAGCCCTGTGGCTCGCCGCAGCTTTGGCTGTCCTTCAGCTGATCGGCGGCTTCTTCGGCGCTCGCGACGAGGGCAGCGAACTGACTGCGCTGGTGCGTCCGGCCGCTGTCATGCAGGGCGTGCTGTGTGCGGTGGCATTCGCGGCACTGGTCTATGCTTTTGCCGTCACCGATCTGTCGGTGAAGCTGGTTGCCAGCAATTCGCATTCGATGAAACCGTTGGCGTTCAAGCTTTCGGGCGCTTGGGCAAACCACGAAGGCTCAATGCTGCTGTGGATCACCGTGATGGCGATTGCCGGCGGCCTGATCGCGTTCATCGAGCGTCGACTGCCCGAACGCACAATGATGGCAACGCTGGGCGCACAGGCATTCGTAGGCCTCGGCTTCTATCTGTTTATTCTCCTGTCCTCCAATCCGTTCGAGCGGCTTTCGCCCGTTCCGGCGGACGGCAACGGCCTCAATCCGCTGCTGCAGGACATGGGCGTCTCTTTCCATCCGCCCACGCTCTACATCGGCTATGTCGGCCTCTCGGTCGCATTCAGTTTTGCAATAGGTGCGCTCCTGACACGGCAGGTGACGCCGGAGTTTGCCCGCGTGATGCGCCCATGGGTCTTGGGATCGTGGATATTCCTCACCATCGGCATCACCGCCGGTTCGTATTGGGCATATTACGAACTGGGCTGGGGCGGATGGTGGTTCTGGGATCCGGTAGAGAATGCATCGCTGATGCCGTGGCTTGCCGCAACGGCGCTGCTTCATTCGGCCAGCGTTCTGGCGGCGCGCGATGCGTTGCGAACATGGACGATCATGCTCGGCGTGGTCGCTTTCTCCATGAGTATGGTCGGCACATTCCTGGTGCGCTCCGGCATTCTCACCTCGGTGCATGCCTTCGCGGTCGATCCTGAGCGCGGCAGCTTCATCCTGGCGCTTCTGGCACTCTACATCGGCGGAGCGCTGGTGATCTTCGCCATGCGCGCGAGCACGATTGCGGAAGGCGAGCGATTCTCCATCCTCAGCCGCGAGGGCGCTCTGGTGGTGAATAACGTGGCACTTTCCGCCATTCTCGGCATCGTGCTGCTCGGCACACTTTATCCGCTGCTTACCGAGGCGTTTGACGTGCGCGTATCCGTCGGCCCGCCCTATTTCGATCCGGTCAGTGCGATCTTCTTCATTCCAATGCTGGCAGTGATGATGGTCGGTCCGCTACTTCGCTGGCGCAAGGACAGCTTCGACAGGATCAAGCTGCCCGTCGTCATCGTCGCGGCCGTAACTTTGGCCGTTCTTGTGCTGGTGCTTTTCCTTTCCGATATCGGCTTCCTCCCGCTGATCGGAATGGCGATGGCGATCGGCGTGGCCGTTGCGAGTTTCATGCCCCTGCGTGGAAGAAACATCCGCCGAATTCCACTCGCTGTATGGGGCATGTGCATCGCTCACTTCGGCGTCGCGGTTTGCCTGTTTGGCGTGGCCGCAGACACGGCATATCAGAAGGAGCGACTGGTCGCCGCCAGTCCCGGCGACACCGTGGAAATCGGTCCGTGGGAAGCCACGCTTGCCTCGATCAGTCCCGTCGCCGGCCCGAACTGGACGGCGATGCAAGGCGACATTTTCGTCGCTTATGAAGGTGGCCGACCTATCGAGACATTCCCGCAAGCGCGCAGCTTCTGGGCACCTCCCGGCGAAACGAGCGAAGTAGCGCTCGTCACGCGGTGGAACGGCCAACTGTATGTCGCGCTGGGTAACATGGCCGAGGATGGTCGCTGGCAGCTGCGCCTGTGGTGGAAGCCGTTCGTCACCTACATCTGGTATGGTGGCCTTTTGATCGCACTCGGCGGGGCCCTTGCCTTGGTCGGCCGGGTGGTCGGCGATATTCGCCGTCGCTACGCCGCACAGCGCGGCGAGGAGCGCCGTGTCGAAGAAGCGGAGCTAATGGCATGAAGCGGCTTCGCTACAGCCTCTGGATCTTCGTGGGCTTTGCTGCCGCTCTATTTGGACTGTTCGCCTATCAGCTGACACAGCCGAAGGACGAGTTCGTCGAATCGGCCATGGTCGGCGAGCCAATGCCGGAGTTCGACCTGCCGCCTGCGGTCGAGAGTCGTCCCGGCCTCTCGCGAGCTGATCTTGCTGACGGTCAGCCCAAGCTGCTCAACGTCTTTGCCAGCTGGTGTATTCCGTGTGCGGCGGAAGCCCCGCAGCTCGAGGCGCTGGAGCGCAGCGGGGCGAATATCGTAGCGGTTGCGATCCGCGACCGGCCCGAGGACGTGGACCGTTTCCTCGCGATCTACGGCAATCCCTTCACCCGCATCGGTCGCGATGATATTTCCGAAGTGCAGCTGGCCATCGGCTCCAGCGGTGTGCCGGAAACATTCGTGATCGATGGTAACGGCGTCATAACCTACCAGCACATCGGCGACATTCGCGAAAGCGACGTGGCCCTTTTGCTGGACGAACTGCGGAAGGCCGGTTCGTGATGCGCTGGCTGCTTCCCATCCTCGCTGCGCTGATGCTGATCCAGCCTGCCACCGCGCAAGACCGCATGCCTCCTGCGCCCTATGCCTATACCCAATTGGAAGACCCTGTTCTCGAGGAGCAGGCGCGTGAGCTGATGCACACGCTCCGCTGCCTCAAGTGTCAGAGTCAGTCCATTGCCGATAGCGACGCGCCCATGGCAGGTGACATGCGCCATCAGGTGCGCACCCGCATCGCCGCTGGCGAAAGCCCGGCAGAAGTGCGTGCATGGCTGATCTCTCGCTATGGCGACTACGTGAGCTACGAACCGCAGGTGAGTTCCACCACTTGGCCGCTGTTCGCCATCCCCATTGTGCTGCTGCTCCTCGCCGGAACGGTGCTGCTGCGCCGGGTGGGGAGGCGCGGAGACGCCGAAGACGAGCCGGAGGAAGCAGCATGACCTGGATTGCCGTCATCGGGCTGGCTGTGATCGTCTTTGCCATAGCCGCTTTCGGGTTTCGTCTTTCCAAGGGTCTTTGGACGAGTCTTGCTGCTGCCTTGGGCTTCGGTCTGGCCGGTTATGCCCTTCAGGCGAGCCCCGATATGCCCGCCGCTCCGAAATCGAATGCGCCGCAGAGCGAGCAGCAGGATTTCGATATTGTCGAGGCACGCCGTGAGTTCGTGGCGCAGGGCGATCGTTCTGGCAGCGAGATGCTTGTAGTATCAGACGCGATGGCGCGGCGCGGTCGCTATGCCGATGCCGCACAGATGCTTGAGGGCGTAACGCGAGAGAACCCGCAAGATTTCGAGGCTTGGCTGGCACAGGCCATCGCCTTGACCGAACACGCCGATGGCACGCTTTCGCAGGCCTCGCTTTACGCATTTCAGCGGGCTGCAAATGTGAAGCCGGAAAACCTAGCGCCGGGCTATTTCCTCGGAGTGTCGCTGGTTCGACAGGGCCGCCTGATGGAAGCGAGACAAGTGTGGCGGGAAACCCTGGATGGCGCGTCGGAGGACGCCGAGGGCAGGGCGGGCATGGAAGATCGCCTGGCGCGACTCGACGCCATGCTTGGCGCGATGCAGGCCGGTCAGCAGCCGATTCCCGCTCAGCAAGAAGGTGAGACGCCCGAGAGCGGGGAGTAATGCTGCACTGCATCATGTTGCGATGCGCGCAGACTGCTGCTAACGCGCCCGCTTCGCCGTTCGATACGGGCCAAATGGGCTGCAAATCCATATGAGCGCAACCGGACAAGACCGGGGTTCTGCAAAGCTGAAACTAGCCGCCGGTGCGATTGGCATCGTTTTCGGCGATATCGGCACGTCCCCCCTCTACGCATTCCGTGAAACTTTCCGGGGCGCGCACAGCCTGCCGATCGACGATCTGCATGTGCTGGGCGTGGTCAGCCTGATCTTCTGGTCGATGACGCTGGTCGTCGCGATCCAGTACGTCACCATTCTGATGCGAGCGGACAACAACGGGCAAGGCGGTAGCCTTGCACTTGTGGCGCTCCTGTCCCGCAGTATTGGCAAGACCAATTACGGTTGGCTCGTGGTTCTGCTGGGCGTGGCGGCCACGGCGCTGTTCTATGGCGACTCGATGATTACGCCGGCCATTTCGGTGCTTTCCTCTGTGGAAGGCCTGACCGTAGTGGATCACCGCCTCGATAAGTTCGTCATACCGATCGCCCTTGTGCTGCTGGTCGGTCTGTTTGTGCTGCAGAAACGCGGGACGGAGAAGGTCGGTGCGCTGTTCGCGCCTGTCATGATCGTCTACTTCTCGACCATCGCTATCCTCGGCGTGGTGCAGATTTTCGGCTCGCCCGAAATCCTCTGGGCGCTGAACCCGTGGTACGCGGTGAACTTCTTCCTCACCGACAAGCTTTTCGCCTTCCTCGCTCTCGGTTCAGTGGTGCTGGCGGTGACGGGCGCAGAGGCGCTTTATTCCGACATGGGCCATTTCGGACGCGGCCCGATGAAGCTGTCCTGGTTTGGCTTCGTCATGCCTTGCCTGTTGCTCAACTATTTCGGGCAGGGCGCGATGATCATCGGTCTGCCCGATGCAGCTGCGGAAGAAGCGATCATGAATCCCTTCTTCTTCCTCGCACCAGAAGCCTATCGACTGCCACTGGTGATCCTCGCGACTTGCGCCACTTTCATTGCCAGCCAGGCGGTGATCTCGGGCGCATTCTCGATCACGCACCAGGCAATCCAGCTGGGCTTCGTTCCGCGCCTGTCCATTCGCCACACGAGCGACGAGCATTCCGGTCAGATCTACATCCCGGCTATCAACTGGGCGCTGATGTGCGCCGTGATCCTGCTGGTGCTGACGTTCCAGAACTCGTCCAACCTTGCGAGCGCCTACGGCATTGCCGTGACGGGCGCGGTGACGATCGACACCTTGCTTATGGCAGTGCTCTTCGTAGGCGTCTGGAAGTGGAAGATATGGCTGGCTGTGCCTGTCGTCCTGGTCTTCCTGATCGTGGACGGAGCCTACTTTGCCGCGAACCTTACGAAGGTTCCCGACGGCGGCTGGTTCCCGCTACTGGTGGGCGCCATTGCCTTCACCCTGCTTACGACGTGGTCGAAGGGCCGCACGCTGATGCGCCAGCGCATGACCGAGGCTGGCTTGCCGCTGGATATCTTCGCCAAATCCGCAAGAGGCAGCACGGCGCGCGTTCCCGGTACGGCGATCTTCATGAATTCTGGCAGCAAGGGCACACCGTCCGCGCTGCTGCATAACATCAAGCACAACAAGGTCCTGCACGAACGGGTTATCGTGCTGACGGTGAACATCTCCGACGTCCCCTACGTGGGCGAAGAGGAACGATGTAGCATCGAGGAACTGGGCGACGGGTTCTTCCGCGTGATCCTGCATTACGGGTTCATGCAGGAAACCGATGTGCCGGCCGCATTGAAACGGCGCGAGATGTGCGGCGGGTCGTTTGACATGATGCAGACCAGCTTCTTCCTCAGCCGCCAGACGCTGCTCTCGGCAGAAAATCCTGGCATGATGATCTGGCGGGAGAAGCTGTTCGCCTGGATGATGCGCAACGCGGCAACGCCCATGGAGTTCTTCCGCCTTCCGACGAACCGCGTCGTGGAACTGGGCAGTCAGGTCGAGATTTGACGGTTTTCCCACACTGACATAGCTTCGCTTATCCGGCGCCGCTTCCCGCCGCCCCGGAGCCGGGGGGCAGCTATGAAAACACCGAAGTCTGACAGACCGCTCGGCCTTATGATGAGCCTCTCGCTCGTCATCGGCACGATGGTTGGCAGTGGGATCTATTTCCTTCCATCGTCGCTTGCTCCGCTGGGATGGAACATGGCGCTGGGCTGGATGATCAGCGGCGCAGGCGCGCTGTGCCTCGCGGCAACCTTCCGTTTCCTGATGGACGGCACGGGCGAAGGCATTCAGCACAATATCGAGCGGGTAATCGGCGAGATCCCAGGCTTCCTCGCCATGTGGGCCTATTGGGCATCGGGTTTCACCTCCATTGCCGCCCTGACGATTGCCGGCGGTTCGATACTGGCCGATTTTCTCTATGACGATCCGGGTACCGAAATCGGCGTGATGGCGGCACTGTCGTTGCTGGCGCTTGTTACAATCATCAACCTGATCGGCACGCGCTCGGCAGGGTGGATGCAAGTGGCATCGGTGGCAATCAAACTGATCCCGCTGCTGCTGGTGGTGGGGGCGGTGTTGTGGTTCGCATTCGGCGCGGAGCCGGTGCAGCCGATGGCCTCCATGCCTATCGAAATGGACAGCATTTCCAGCGCGGTCGCGCTGACGCTGTTTGCTTTCCTGGGTTTCGAGGCGGCAAGCGTGCCGGTGAACAAAATCAGCAATCCGGGCCGTAACATTCCCATCGCGCTAATCGGCGGCACATCGCTTGTGGTGGTCCTTTACCTGCTCGTCAGCATCGGCCTCGTCATGCTGATGCCGTGGCAAGACATTGCCGCTTCGACTTCGCCTGTGTCCGATGCGCTGGGCGTGGTGATGGGGCCGGTTGCGGGCACACTGGTGGCGCTTTGCATTCTGGTGAGTGTTACGGGATGCGCCAATGGACTGGTGCTGATCGGCGCGGATTGCACCTATTCAATGGCTCTGCGACGCGAAGTGCCGCAAATCTTCGCCAGCACTAATAAGCACGGCGTGCCCTATTGGGGAGTGATCGCGCAAACGGTGGTTATAGCTTACCTGATCATCGCCAATGCCTCGCGCGGGATGGCGGGAATGTTCACGTTCCTTGCCTTGCTGACGACGGGCGGGGTTCTGGTATTCTACCTGATGGGCGTGGTCTCGGCGATCAGGGAGAACCGCAAGGTGGCACGTTGGCCGGTCCTGGTGCTCGGTATGGTATTCACCGGCTTCACGATCTACGGCTCCGGGTTGGAGACGAGCCTGTGGGTGCTGGTGCTGCTGGCGATCGGCCTGGCGACGCGATGGCTATGTCGACGCGGCGGAGCAGCCGATGTGGCACCAGCCGTATAGTGCGAAGCGCTATTCCGTGCGGGGCGGGTCCTGAATTACGTCTTCTTTCTCTTCCACTGAAAGCCCGTGCCGCATCAGCATCGGCACCTGCGTGAAGGTGAAAAGGAATGTGAGCGGCAGGAACAGCCATAGCTTCATGCCCAGCCATGTTTCGAAGCTGACCATGAAGACCAGCACACTGTTGAGCACCGCCAGCAGGATGAAGAACACGCCCCAGTTGCGCGACAGTTTCATCCATCCTTCGTCGGTAAGGCCCTCAAAGGCTGCTTCCAACAGCACTTTCAGCAGCGATTTACCCTTGGCGTAGCCGACGAGCAGGACGACTGCGAAGAGGACATAGACGATTGTCGGCTTCCACTGGATGAAACGTTCGTCCTGGAAATAGATCGTCAGTGCGCCGAAGCCCACGATCATGGCCGTCGAGAGCCACAGCATCGGGCTGACCTTGCCCAGTCGCCACTTGCTGACGCCGAGCGCGATTATCGCGGCGACAATGAATGCACCCGTGCCGTGAATTACGGCGAGAATTTCGCCCGCGGTGTCCTCGCCTGCGCTTTCAGGCGAGTAGTACTTGTAGACGAGGAAGAAGACAAGCAGCGGCCCGTAGTCGACCAGAACGTTTAGCCAGCCGGACTTCGGCTTCTGCTTTGCGGTGTCGTCAGCCATCAGGCCACTCCTGCAATTACGCGGGCGACAAGGTCCGGATCGAACGGGCGAAGGTCGTCCAGCGTTTCGCCGACGCCGATGGCGTGGATGGGCAGGCCGTACTGCTCTGCCGCTGCAACCAGAACGCCGCCGCGCGCGGTGCCGTCCAGCTTGGTCATGATAAGGCCGGTGACGCCTGCCACTTCCTTGAAGATCTCGATCTGCGAAAGCGCATTCTGGCCGTTGGTAGCATCCAGCACGAGGATCACATCGTGCGGCGCTTCGGGGTTAAGGCGACCGAGGACTTTGCGGATCTTTGCCAGCTCATCCATTAGCTCGCGCTTGTTCTGAAGTCGGCCAGCGGTGTCGACGATCAGGGCATCGGTGCCGATGTCTGTGGCCTTCTTCACCGCATCGAACACGATGCTGGCCGGATCGCCGCCTTCGGGACCAGTTACGATCGGCACGCCGATACGTTCGGCCCAGATCTTTAGCTGGCCGATTGCGGCAGCGCGGAAGGTGTCGCCAGCGGCCAGCATCACGCTGTAATCGTCTTCCTGCAGCCAGTGGCCGAGCTTTGCGATAGTCGTGGTCTTGCCACTGCCGTTGACACCGATGACGAGAATTACCTGCGGGCGCGGGAAAGCGGTCACCTCCAGTGGAACGGCGACGGGACGCAGGATTGCGGCGATTTCCTCCGCCACGGCTTCTTTCAGTTCGCGTTCCGTGATCGTGAGGCCAAAGCGCTTCTCCGCCAGCTTGTCCCGGATACGGGCTGCGGCACTGGGACCGAGATCCGAGACGATCAGCGCGTCTTCGATGTGGTCGAGCGTGGCGTCGTCGAGCCTCGCCGTCCGCATCGTGCCCGCGACTTTCGAAACGATCGAGGCGGGAGCGGGTGAAGGTGCCGGGGTGGGAGATGGAGCAGGAACTGGAGTTGGCGCCGGGGCGGGCGTGGGCTCCGGATTGGGTTCTGGTTCCGCTTCGGGTTCCGGTTCCGGTGCCTGCTCTTCCTCGACCACAGGCTCTGCGGTTTCGACGGCGGCGGAAAGGTTTTCGGAGAGGCGGTCCGAAGTCTTGCGGAAACCGCCGAACAGTCTCTCGGACCAGCTTGGTTTGCTCACTTTAGCAGGCCTTCCTCTACGGTTTCAGGCGTCACGGTCACGATAGTGCCCGCCGGGATGCCCTCAGGCACGTCGACCCGGGCGAAGTTCTCGGCATAGCCCGTACCGTCCTTCTCGGTAAGGACGCGCAGGCTTTCGCCCACAAGGCTTTCAAGCCACGCCGAGCGCGCCTCGGCGACGGCTGCGCGCAGTTCGGCGGCGCGAACCTTGATATCGGCCTTGTCCACCTGGGGCATTCGCGCGGCAGGCGTGTTCGGGCGCGGCGAATACGGAAACACATGGCCGTGCACTACGGGCAGCTCTGCGATTATCGAGCAGTTTTCGGCATGATGGGCCTCGCTCTCCGTCGGGAAACCGGCGATCAGGTCGGCACCGATTGCGATTTCGGGGCGATGCTTCTTCAGGCGTCGTACGAGATCGATGGCGTCATGGCGAAGGTGGCGTCGCTTCATGCGCTTCAGGATCAGGTCAGAGCCATGCTGCAAGGAAAGATGCAGATGCGGCATCATTCGGGCTTCATGGGCAAAAAGGTCAAACAGCAGCGGATCAATCTCCACGCCATCCACCGACGACATCCGCAGACGCCGCAACTGGGGAAACTCATCGAGAACAGCTGCTACCAGTTCACCAAGAGGCGGCTTGCCCGGTAGGTCGTGGCCCCAGCTTGTTACGTCGACCCCGGTCAGCACCACTTCGGAGGCGCCTTGATCAAGGTGGCGTTCCACCTCGCGCAATACCTGCACGACAGAAAGCGAGCGACTATTTCCGCGACCCTGGGGGATCACGCAGAAAGTGCAGGCATGATCGCACCCGTTCTGCACAGCGATGAAGGCGCGGGTATGCTTTGGTGGAATCGGCTGGGCGGCTTCAGGCACATTCCAGGCGCGCGCATCCAGCTTTTGCGTATTTGGAACGAGGCCATCGACCTCAGGCATGGCCGAAAGCTGGTCGCGCTCGATATCGGCGGCGCATCCCGTCACCAGCAGGCGCGCATCGGGGCGGGCGCGTCGAGCGCGTCGGATGGCCTGCCGCGTCTGGCGCACGGCTTCCATGGTGACGGCGCAGCTGTTCACCACCACGACGTCATCCTCGCCTGCGATCAGCGTACGGATGCGCTCGCTCTCGGCGATGTTGAGACGGCAGCCAAGGGAGATGACCTCGGGCTGGCTCACGCGTAATCGCCCCATTCGAACGTGCCGCGGAAAGCCTCGGTTGCGGGGCCGGTCATGGTGATGCGGTTGTCCTCGGCCCATGCAATGCCGAGGGGGCCGCCCGGAAGGTGAACGGTGACTTTGCGCTCCACAAGGCCGCGACGCATGGCAGCTATCGCCGTGGCACATGCTCCGGTGCCGCAGGCGCGGGTCAGACCCACGCCGCGTTCCCATACGCGCAGGCGCACAGTCTGACGGTCGACCACTGTGGCGACATTTACGTTGATGCGTTTTGGGAAGACTTCGTCATGCTCGATCTGCGGGCCGAGCCTGTCCAGCGGCACGGCATCGCAATCTTCAACGAAGAACACGACATGGGGATTGCCGACGTTCACGGCAGAAGGCTGCTCCAGCATGTCCCAGCCGAGCGGCATCGACGCTGTATCCATCGGATAGGCGAGAGGGATTTCTTCCCACTCGAAACGTGGCTCTCCCATGTCGACAGCAATGCCGCCTGCTTCCGGCGTCGTGGAGATCAGTCCGCCCGCCGTCGCGATAGTGGCAGGTTCGCCCAACAGCAGTCCGATTGCACGCGAGGCGTTGCCGCATGCTTCGACTTCGCCGCCATCGGCATTGTAGATCCGCATGCGAACCGTCGCCTCAGGATCATCTTCCAGCAAGATCAACTGGTCGCAACCGATGCCATGCGTTCTGTCGGCCAGTGCGCGCACGGTATCTGCACCCAATGCGGGCAGGGGGGCATCGCGCGTGTCCAGCACGACGAAATCGTTGCCCAGTCCATGCATCTTGGTGAAGTTCACGCGCATCAGCGCCACCTAGGGGTGCTAACGGCTTATCGCAATGCCTCGCGCGAAGTCAGCCAGCCTTGCGATGCTGTGTGTCGAGCGGCTTTGCGTCGGCAATATTGGCTGGCGTAGCCTGTGTGAGCATGTTCAGCGTCTGCAGGCGGGTGCGTGTCGTCTCCGCATCTTCAGGCTGGCCATACAGGTAACCTTGGCCCTTCAAGTCGCCCATACCTTTCAGCGCGCCGAGCATTTCGCTTGTTTCGATGCCTTCGGCCGTCACAGGCAGCGACAAGCCTCTGCCAAGAGAAATTATCGCCTCGACCAAGGCCTTGCCATCGCCTTCGCCAGCCAGTTCAGCCACGAAACTGCGGTCGATTTTCAGCCGATCGAACGGCAGCGAACGCAGTTGCGACAGGCTGGAATAGCCGGTGCCGAAATCGTCCAGGCTGATACGGATACCCTGGTTCTTCAAGCTCGACACGATAGAACGCACAGCGCCGATATTCTCGTGCAGGCAGCTTTCGGTAATCTCGATTTCCAGCCGGGCAGGCGGAAAACCGCTGTCGACGAGAAGGTGCAGCAGCTTCTGCGCAAACCAGGGATCGCGCAACTGGATGGGCGAGATATTGACCGACAGGGTCAAGCTCGGATCCCATTCCTTCGCATCTTCCAGAGCCTGCTTGATCAGGCTTTCCGAAAGCTCACCGATCAGATCGATTTCCTCGGCGATGGGAATGAAGATTTCCGGGCTGACGAGACCGTATCGTGGACTTTGCCAGCGGGCCAGCATCTCGAAACCGGAAAGCTGGCCTGTCTCGAGGTCAATTTGCTGCTCGTAGAAGGGCACGAACTCACCTGCAGGGATGCCCTGGCGAATGCCAGCTTCCAGTTCGTTGCGGAAACGCAGTTCGTCTTCCATCTGCGGCTCGAACCAGTAGTAGCGATTCCGTCCGCGCTTTTTCGCATGGTACATGGCGATATCGGCTCGGTGTATCAGCGCATCGGCGTCCGCTTCCACCTGCGCATAAGCGCTGCCCGATTGGGCAATGCCGATGGAAACCGTCGCTTCCACGCTCATCTGGTTCGCTTCAATCGGAGCGGAAACGACACGGATCAGTGTGGCGACCAGATCGTCCACCTCCTCACGCGCGTTGTAATCGAAGGGAACAGCGAAGGCGAATTCGTCGCCGCCTATGCGGGCGAGAATGCCTTCTTCGGGAAGGGTATCGGATATGCGGGCGGCGACGGTGGTCAGCACCTTGTCGCCCATCTGGTGGCCATTGAGGTCGTTGATCTGCTTGAAGTTATCGAGGTCAATCATCATGACCGCGATCTCACGGTGCGTGCCTTCCAGCGAAGCACGTAGCTGCTCCATCGCCGGCGGGCCGCTGCGGCGATTGAGACTACCTGTCAGTGGATCACGCTCTGCCAGTTCACGCGCACGCTCTTCCGCCTCTCGCCGTACTTCCACCTCGACATGCAAGTCCTTGTATCGCCGCCAGCCGAACAGCAGCAGGGCGATGTTGAGGAGTACGGCATTCGTCAGCAAAAGATTGGGCGTACTGCCACCCCACAGCCAAGCGCGGGCGATCTGCGGCATCAGCGAACCACTCGTGCCCACGAACAGGATGACTGCGGCAATGGCAATGCCCAGCGTGATTACGTCGCGTTCTGCATTGCGGAGCTTGCCCGCGGCGCGCTTCGCCTTGATGTCCTTCGCCCGTTTCAAACGCGATTTTCCCCAAATGATCGGACGTTATCTGCCGCAACATGTTCAACATCGGGTTAATTGCCCCTGCGCGAACTGCTCGCTAGGGAAGGCGGCACGCTAAAGGAGACGACATTGCCCAATTACTGGCTCATGAAATCGGAACCGTTCAAATACTCGTGGGATCAGCTGGTCGAGGATGGCGAAACCATCTGGGACGGGGTTCGCAACCACCGCGCCGCCAATAACCTGCGCGCCATGGAGAAAGGCGACCAGTGCTTCTTCTATCACTCCAACAAGGGGCTGGAGATCGTCGGGATCGCAGAAGTTAGCGAAGCCGGACTGATCGATCCGACCGACCCTGAAGGGAAATGGCCAACGGTAAAGATCAAACCGGTGTGCCCGCTTGAGAACTTCGTCACGCTGAAAGCGATCAAGGCAGAACCAACGCTCGAAGGGATAGAACTGGTCCGGCTTTCACGCCTTTCCGTGGCCGAAATACGGCCAAAGGAGTGGAAAATTATTCTCGATATGTCAGCGAGTTAGATCGGAACCTAAAGCCGCTCATAGCCGTTGGTTAGTCAAAGGGCGCGCGATGGTCGTGCTGGCCCGACAGACTAACGGAGAACCACCATGGGTGAACTTACGGAAAAGGTAAAAGGTAACGTCAACGAAGCCATCGGCGAGATGAAGCAGAAGTCGGACAATCCCGAAACGCGCGCCGAAGGCCGCGCTCAGGAACGCAAGGGCGAAGCCCAGCAGTTCAAGGGTGAAGTCGAAGGCGAACTCGGCAACGACATCTGATCTGCTTGACGCAGTGACGCGAAAAGGGCCGCTTCTCTTGGGAGGCGGCCCTTTTTGTATGTGCCTTATCGGTCGCGAAGGGCGCTGACCGTCGCTCCCGCGGCGCTCAGCTGCTCGATATCGGTAATGCAGTGGAGGAGGCGGATACCCTTCCTGCCCATCACTTCTTCAAGCGCCGCATCGAACTGCTCGTTGTTTTCTACCCGCGTTCCCCAGCCGCCGAAGCTTTCTGCCATCTTCGCAAAATCGGGATTGGCGAGATGGGTCGAGGCTTCGCGTCCGGGATATTCGCGTTCCTGGTGCATGCGGATCGTGCCGTAGGTAGAATTATCGAAGACGATCACCAGCAGATCGAGGCCGTATTGCGCGGCGGTCGCCAGCTCCTGTCCATTCATCAGGAAATCGCCATCCCCGGCAGCGGCGACAACACAGCGGTCCGGATAACGCAAACCAGCGGCGACGGCGGCCGGAACACCGTATCCCATGGCGCCAGCTGTCGGCGCGAGCTGCGACGGATATCCGGCATAAGGCCAGTAACGATGCCACCAGCCGGCGAAGTTGCCCGCACCGTTGCAGATGATCGCATCCTTGGGCAGCAGGTGGCGACAAGTCGCCATGGCCAGCGCAAGGTCGAGATCGAATCGAGCCTCTTCGCGCGGGCAATTCCACTCCAGCCACTCAGCATGGGCCTCGGCCCCGCAATCGAAATCGATCACGTCAGTCTCGTCCCACAGGGCCGCACTTTCGGCGAATTCCGCCATGTCGGCACAAACGGGAAGGTCGGTGCGGTAGACGCTGCCTAGTTCTTCAGGGTCGGGGTGGACATGAATGAGTATCTGGCCGGGATGGTCTGGCGTGACCAAAGCATAGCCATCGGTAGTGGCCTCTCCCAGCCGTGCGCCGACAACCAGCAGAAGGTCCGCGTTCTTTACCCGGTCGACCAGTTTCGGACTTGGGCCGTAGCCAAGATTGCCTGCATAGACTTTCGAGTCCGGCGAAATAGCGTCCTGTCGGCGAAATGCCGTGGCGACGGGAATGCCTATACGTTCGGCAAATTCGGTGAAGTAGTGCCGGGTGCGTGCATTCCAGCCTGCGCCGCCGACGATCGCGACAGGGGACGCGGCGTCGCCGATCATCTCCATCACGGTCGCCATCACGTCGGGGCAGGGCGCCTGTGCAGGTTTGCAGACGACGGGCCGAACGGCGGACTCGATGCCATCTTCATGCAGCATGTCTTCCGGCAGAGCAAGAACGACAGGACCGGGCCTACCGCTGATCGCGGTCGACCACGCGCGGGCGATGTATTCAGGTATCCGCTTGGCATCGTCTATGCGAGCGGACCACTTCGCGATCGGCGCGAAGAAAGCCGGAAAGTCGACTTCCTGGAAGCCTTCGCGGTCGCGCATGGAACGGTCGACATCGCCAATGAACAGAATCATCGGCTGGCTGTCCTGCATGGCCACGTGCACGCCGATGCTGGCGTTGGTTGCGCCTGGGCCGCGGGTGACGAAGGCGATGCCCGGCTGCCCGGTCATCGCGCCGTCTGCGCAGGCCATGAAGGTAACGCCGCCCTCTTGCCTGCAGGTGACCGTCTCTATCGCTTCGCAATCGGAAAGCGCGTCGAGAACCGGAAGGAAGCTTTCGCCGGGAACGGTGAAAGCGCGCGTGGCTCCCTGCTCGACGAGACAGTCGACTAGGAGGCGAGAGGCGGTGGTCGTCATGCGCACCGGATTAGCTGCGCCCTGCGAGCGCGGCAACCGGTTACGCGAGTTACCAACCGTCCCGCGATTGCACATCTGCGACGGGGCGGGAGCCAATTCGTTACCAAAACGTTAAACCGGCACCATGAGACGCTCACTTGTTCTAACCACCGAGTCGGCCCGCCACCCGTTCAGGGCCTCCCTGCCGCCCCACGTGCTGCGGCGCGCGAACGAGGTTGAGCCCATGGCTCCGTGGCGCAAACGCCTCGCGCTCGGTCTCTCGCGACAGGAACTGGAAACGGTTGCGGCTACCTATGCTGCCGGTTTTCTGGCGACGATTACCTTCATCGCCTGATCACGCGGCGGCGGCGTGCTTCTCTGCCTGGTAGAGCCGGGATCCCAGCCACACTGAAACAAGACACATACCTGCGCTGAGCAGAACCTGCTCGGCCAGCGGTACGCCGATCGCACTTAGCGCCAACGCCAGCAACGAGCCGAACACCATCGCTCCTGAGTTCACGATGTTATTCGCCGCCACGGCGCGGCTGGCTTGTGAGGACGGCACCTTGGTGGTGAGGAAGGCGTAGAGCGGCACCACGAACATTCCTCCGAATATCGCGATCAGCAAGAGACTGCCGAGCACCGCCCATGCCAGCGGGTAGGACAGGAAGGTCGCCACATCCATCAGCTCGGTATCGCGCAGTCCGGCGTTCCACGCTTTGCAGACGAAGTAAAAAACCGCGACCATGCCAGCCATCAGCAACACCGAAATGGGCGAATATCGCGCGGAAACCTCGCCTTTGAGAAGCAGGTTCACTGCAACCGACCCGACAGCTACGCCGATTGAGAAGAACACCAGGAACAGGCTCGCGACAGTCGGATTGGCCAGCAGCACGTTCTTCGCCAGCGGAGGGAACTGGATGAACAGCACGCTGCCGATGGTCCAGAAGAAACTGATGGCGAGAATGGCGTAGAAAACCTCGCGGTTCTGCGTGCATTCGCGAATCATCTTCCATGAAGAGGTGAAGGGATTGAAATCGACCTTTTCCGGTTCGCCCATTGGCGGGGCAGGGGGCACCTGCCTGCTGGTGAAATAGCCGATTACTGCGAAACCCAGAATCGCGGCGGCGGCAATCTCGACGTTGTTCGCCAGCACACCCGCTATGATCGTGCCCGTCATGATGGCGACGTAGGTGCCAGCCTCGACCAACCCGGTGCCCGCCAGAACCTCGTCCCTTTCGAGGTGTTGCGGCAGAATCGCGTATTTGATCGGGCCGAAGAAGGTCGAGTGCACCCCCATGGCGAACAGGGCAAACATCAGCAGAGGGATCGCCAGCACTTCAACTGCGATACCTTCCCACGCGAGGAAGAGGCCGAAAGCGCCGACCGCCATGATGCCGATTTCGGCGGCCTTGACCTTGCGGATGATGCTGGCCTTGTCGCGAAGGTCTGCAAGTTGTCCGGCGATGGCGGAAAGCAGGAAGAACGGCAGGATGAACACCGCGGATGCGATGCCGGAGAACATCGTCTCGCTATCCGCCGAATTGTAGACGGAATAGACGACAAACAGGACCATGGTTGTCTTGTAGAGGTTGTCGTTGAAGGCGTTCAGCAGCTGCGTGCAGAACAGCGGCAGGAATCGGCGTTGCTTCAGCAGGTGGGTGGAGGTGAACATCGTTCCATCGCGCAGCGCCCATGGGGCCGGTCGGCGTGGGCTTAACGGCTTTTCCCCCAAATAGCAGCAGCAAGCACGCTTTTTCCCGAGGCGATTAGCGGCTAGGGCTGCTTCCACCATGTGGACATTGCCCAACATACTCACCCTCAGCCGCATTCTCACGCTGCCGCTGCTCGGCTTCCTGCTCTGGTGGCCGGGTTGGGAACTGGGTTTTCTGCTTGCCTTCGCGCTTTACTGCCTGATGGGAATCACCGATTATTTCGACGGTATGCTCGCCCGTTCAAGCGGCGCGGTCAGCAAGCTGGGCATCTTCCTCGATCCCATCGCTGACAAGATCATGGTGGCAACCGTTATCCTGGTTCTCGCGGCACAGGGTATCCTACGCGGCCCTTATGTCGGCGATGCGCACGTAATCGCGGGCCTCATCATTCTGATCCGCGAGATAGCGGTGTCTGGTCTGCGCGAATTCCTGGGTGGACTGCAGGTTAGCGTTCCGGTTTCGAAGCTGGCCAAGTGGAAAACGACCTTCCAGTTGATCGCGCTCGGTTCGCTAATCCTCGGCCAGGGGCTTCCTGGCTGGACGGTACAGCTGGGCGATGTAGCGGCAAACGTACCGCATACTGTTGGCCTGATAACGCTTTGGGGCGCGGCTATTCTTACGGTGATTACCGGCTGGGATTACCTGCGCGTCGGCCTGAAGCATATGGATTAGACCGCCTTCATCGCCTCGTGGAAGGCGATCACGGCGCGCGTAACCTTCTGCATCATTTCCATGCGTTCGATGGTCGGGCGTTCTGTTACGCCGATCATTACTGCGACGGCGTAGGCTGACGAGTCGGGCGCGAAGAGAACCCCCACATCGTTGTATCCCGACTGCTGACCGTTCCAGAACTGGCCGGTCCCGGTCTTGTGCGACACGACCCATCCATCCGCGCGCCCACCTTTGAGGCGCCGCGGCCCACTTCTGGTGTTGGACATGATCGTGAGAAATTCGACTGCGCGCTTTTCCGGCAGCACTTCGCCACGCTCCAGAGCTGCCAGGGCAAGGGCGATTGCGATGGGCTGGGCGCCGTCGACCGGATCGGCGAGGTATGCTTCGAAAGCGCTCTTGCGCTGATTATCCGGTACGAGATCACGGGCGTCGTAGAAGTTGTTTTCGTAGGAATATTCGTCGTGCCAGCGCATCCCCGCAATCGCGCTTTGCATCGGTTTTTCGCCTGGGCCGAAACGGATGCCTGCCAGCCCCTGCTCGTTTAGCATGGCGCGCACTGCGCGCGGGCCGCCAATACGCTGAAGGATCGCATTATTGGCGGTGTTGTCACTTTGCTGGATGGCCCGCTCAATAAGTTCGCCGATTGTCGTCATCACCGCGCCATCGCGAAGAATTTCCTTGCGGATCGGCTGGTGGAACAACGTCAGGTCTTCTCGGCTCACCCGAACCGGAGCGTCGAGATCGAGCAGGCCTTTTTCCGCCATCAGCAGCGCGGTGAGAGAGACCCATGTCTTGCTGACGCTTTGCTGGGGAAGCAGCGCATCTTCATTGAACCCGGTGCTCCAGCCTGTGTCCACATCCACGACCGCTATGCCCATCGAGCCACCGAAGTCCTCACCGATGGCGGAGACTGTTTCTGTTAGCTGCTCGCGCGCAGCGACCACCTGCGGATCGGGCGTCGGCGTAGGTGTCGGCGTTTCGACATTGCCTCGATCAGCCTCCGCTTCTGCAGAGCGGATGTCCTCTCCCCAGTCGACGCCATAGGGCGGCTCGGCATCGCTTGAAGACCCGCATCCGGAAATCGAAAGAGTGGCCATGGCGACCAGAATTATGCGCGAAGGTGTCACGTTAAGCCAATGAGCGAGAGGAATAATATTTCCGAAAAATCGGTGCTTTCCGGCCCGAACAGGAGATTCAGTTTTCCGGCGGTTCGGTGAGCCTTTCCGCACGTTCGCGGGAAATCAGGTAAAGCGCGCCCCAGACGATGAGGAGGAACACCGCCGGCGGCAAGATCGCTCCGAGCCAGTCGCCCATGAAACCGCCCGACAACACGAAGAAGAACATCGGCATTGTGGTGGAATAAGGGTCGCCCCAGTAGTCAATCCCGCTCTGGTTGACCGGTGCCAGCACGCAACTGATGGCGAATGCCATTATTGCCTGACGTAACCATCGCTGCCGCACAGGGCGCGATACCAACCAGGCGAAGCCGGCAACCATCAAGAGGACGAAAATCAATGCAGCGATGAAGAACGGGGCGAGGCCGGAGAAGTCGCTGGCATGGGCTGGGGTGGCGGCAAACAGCAGGGCTGCACCCGCTGCGAAGGATAGCCGCCTCATCCCGCCCGCAATTCCTCTGCCAACAGACGAAACTCTTCTGCCCGCGGGCTGTTTGCACGCCAGACGAGTGCAATCTCACGACTGGTGGTATCACCCTGGAGAGGCCGGGCAACCACGTCCGTATCGTGAAGAATTCCCGCTTCGATGGCCATTTCAGGCAGCATGGTAACGCCAAGGCCATTGTCCACCATCTGCACGAGCGTGTGCAGGCTGGTGCCGATCATCGTAGCGCTGGCGTTCAGTTCGGGCCGGTTGCAGGCGGCGAGCGCATGTTCCTTGAGACAATGCCCATCTTCCAGCAGAAGCAGGCGACCTTCATCGATCATGGCCGGACTGATTTCGGCAGGCGGATCTCGTGGATCGTCCTTGGGGAAAGCGACGAACAGATTGTCGTCACAGATCTTGGCCTTTTCCACCTCGCCCGTGGCGAAAGGAAGCGCCAGCAGCACGCAATCGGCTCGGCCGTGGTGCAGGGATTCGAGCGCCTGATCGCTGGTTTCCTCGCGAAGGAACAACTTGAGTTGAGGACGCTCCTTGCGAAGGCGAGGAAGAATGCGTGGCAGCAGGAACGGGGCGATTGTCGGAATAACGCTCATGCGCAACTCACCTGACAGGGGCTTTCCTGCCGCCTGCACAAGCTCTGCCAGTTCCTCCGTCTCACGCAGGACGCGATGCGCCTTGTCTACAACGGCATTGCCGAGCGGTGTGAAACGCACGACCCTGCGACTGCGCTCCACCAGAGTTACCCCCAGCAGCGATTCCAGCTCTCTGATGCCCGCCGAAAGTGTACTCTGCGAAACGAAGCTGGCCTCTGCCGCACGGCCGAAGTGCTGCTGCTCGTGCAAAGCCACGAGATATTGCAACTGCTTGATCGTGGGGAGGTAAGTGCTCACTCGTCCGCAGCTTCCGCCATTTCAGCCTTCACATCGTCGATGTGCGTCATCTTCAGGCGACCTTTCTCGACGGCAAAAGCGAGCTTTCCCTCGACCAGATCGAGCGCATCCTTGCCGAACACCTCGAACCGCCAACCTTCCAGCACCTGCAAGCTGCGCACGCCTGCGGCCAGCGCTTCGAGTTCGTCGGAACGGGTAAGCAAGCGTGCGGCCACATCTATCTCGCGAGCGCGGATTTTCAGCAGCAGCTTGAGCAGGTCGGCCACCAGGGCGCCTTCCTTGCCCAGCGGCGCACCGCGCTTGGGCTTTTCTGGCATTTCATCCTGCGAAAGCGGCTCTGCATTGTTGAGTACGCGCATCAGGCGTCTGCCGATGTCGTTCTCTTTCCAGGCATTGGAAAGACCGCGCACCTTGGCAAGATCGGCCTGCTTCTTGGGCGGGTGGCTGGCGATGTCTGCCAAAGTCTCGTCGCGAATGATGCGACCGCGGGGAATGTCCTTGTCCTGCGCTTCCGTCTCGCGCCAAGCAGCCAGCGCTTTAAGACGGCCCAGCACAGCGGGATTGCGACCCGGCGCGCGAATACGGCGCCATGCCACCTCGAGGTCGTTGGCGTAGTTCGCGGGGTCGGCCAGCTTGTCCATTTCGGCATTCAGCCAGTGGCCGCGATCGGTCTTGATCAGCTTTTTCAGTATCTTGGGAAAGATCTTTGCCAGATAGGTGACGTCGCCAATGGCATATTCGATCTGCCGCTCGGTCAGCGGGCGGCGGCTCCAATCGGTGAAGCGCGCGCCCTTGTCGATGGTCTTGTTCAACCAGCTTTCGACGAGGTTGGCATAGCCGATCTGCTCTGACTGGCTGATGGCCATCATGGCGATCTGAGTGTCGAAGATGGGGTGGGGCGTCTTGCCTGTCAGGTTGTAGATGATTTCCACGTCCTGCCCGCCGGCGTGAAAGATCTTCAGCACCTCCTCGTTATCGGTGAGAAGGTCCAGTAGCGGGGTAAGATCAAGACCGTCTGCCAGCGGATCGACGGCTGCTGCCTCGTCCTCGTTACCGATCTGTATCAGGCAAAGGAGCGGGTAGTAGGTGTTCTCGCGCATGAACTCTGTATCGACGCAGACGTAGTCCTGCTGCGCCAGCCGATCACAGAGTTCGGCAAGATCTTCGGTCTTGGTAATCAGGGGATGGATTTGCATTCGTCTTCTTTTCGGTTTTGGCCGGTTCACCGTCCTGCGGCATCACGCAGCCTCTCCCCAAGGTTTGTCTCCTTGACAAAAGGCCGCGCTTCGCCTGTTAGCGCGCGCGTAATATACGGCGTATCGCCGCGCATCCTTGCGCGCCCTTAGCGCCATAACCTGCGAAATGAAAAGAGTCCTCATGCACGCCTACCGTACCCACAACTGCGCCGCGCTCAGCAAAGAGAATGTTGGCGAGACCGTCCGCCTCTCTGGCTGGATCCATCGCAAGCGTGACCATGGCGGCGTTCTGTTCGTGGATCTGCGCGATCATTACGGCATCACGCAGGTCGTGGCGGACGAGGATTCGCCTGCTCTGGAACTTCTCGATTCGCTGAAGCTGGAAAGCGTCATCACCATTGATGGCGAAGTGAAGGCGCGTGACGATGCTGCGGTGAACCCGAACCTGCCGACTGGCGAGATCGAGGTGTTCGCACGCTCTGTCACCGTTCAGAGCCATGCGAACGAGCTGCCGCTGATCGTGAACTCGGCCGAGGACTATCCCGAAGACACGCGTCTGAAGTATCGCTTCATCGACCTGCGTCGTGAGCGTGTTCATGCCAACATCATGCTGCGCAACCGCGTGATCACTTCGCTGCGCCGCCGCATGACCGATCAGGGCTTCAGCGAATTCCAGACGCCGATCCTCGGTGCCTCCAGCCCCGAGGGCGCGCGCGACTACCTGGTGCCGAGCCGTCTGCACCCCGGCAAGTTCTACGCGCTGCCGCAGGCTCCGCAGATGTTCAAGCAACTGCTGATGGTCGCCGGTTTCGACCGCTATTTCCAAATTGCCCCGTGCTTCCGCGACGAAGACCTGCGCGCCGACCGTTCGCCGGAATTCTACCAGCTCGACTTCGAGATGAGCTTCGTCACTCAGGAGGACGTGTTCCAGGCTATCGAGCCCGTTCTGGCGGGCGTGTTCGAGGAGTTTGGCGAGGGCAAGGACGTTACGCCCGCAGGCGAATTCCCGCGCATCCCCTATGCCGAGGCCATGCTGAAGTACGGCACCGACAAGCCGGACCTGCGCAACCCTATCATCATCTCCGATGTGTCGCACCACTTCGAAAAGTCCGGCTTCGGCATCTTCGAGAAGATCGTAGGCAGCGGCGGCATTGTCCGCGCCATTCCGGCTCCCAACACCAACGAGAAGAGCCGCAAGTTCTTCGACGAGATGAACGACTGGGCGCGCAAGGAAGGCTTCTCCGGCCTTGGCTACGTCACCCGCAAGGGTGGTGAGTTCGGCGGCCCGATCGCCAAGAACCACGGGCCGGAAGAGATGGCCAAGCTGTATGACGAGCTGGGCCTTCGCGAGAACGACGGACTGTTCTTTGCTGCAGGCAAGGCAAAGGAAGCGGTAAAGCTTGCCGGTCTTGCGCGCACGCGTACCGCAGAAAATCTGGAGCTGATCGAGCAGGGCTGCTTCAAGTTCTGCTGGATCGTCGACTTCCCGATGTTCGAATACGACGAAGAGCTGAAGAAGATCGACTTCAGCCACAACCCGTTCTCCATGCCGCAGGGCGAGATGGAAGCGCTGGAAACGAAGGACCCGCTGGATATCCTCGCCTGGCAGTACGACATCGTCTGCAACGGCTACGAATTGTCCTCCGGCGCCATTCGTAACCACCGTCCGGACATCATGTACAAGGCCTTCGAGCTTGCCGGCTATTCGAAGGAAGACGTTGACGCGAACTTCGGCGGCATGATCGAGGCGTTCAAGCTGGGCGCACCGCCGCACGGCGGTTCTGCACCGGGTATCGACCGTATCGTGATGCTGCTGGCGGATGAGCCGAACATCCGCGAAGTCATCGCTTTCCCGTTGAACCAGCGCGCCCAGGACCTGATGATGGGAGCGCCCAGCGTCGTTAGCGCGCGCCAGTTGCGCGATGTGCACATCCGCCTATCGGGCGATGCTCTGGAAGCGCAGAAGGAAGCGAGCGCGGCCGAGAAGACTCGCGCCGACAATATTGGCGACTGAGGCGAGGGTGGTTCAGCCTTTCGTGCTGGACCACGCTCCCATTGAACCGAGATAGATATCGACATTGTTGAAGCCCTTGCTCGCCAGCCAGCTGGCAGCAACGGTGGCGCGCATGCCGCTGGCGCACATGAGGGTGTAGGATTCGAGCGGATCGAGTTCCTTCCATTTCTCGTTCAAATGGCCGGCATAGATATGGCGGGAGCCGTTGATCTTCGCTTCTTGCCGCTCGTCTTCAGCGCGCACGTCGATAAGTGTCCATCCGGAGTTTTCTTGTTCCAACCGGCGGGCGACCTCATCGGTCTTGATCATTGGAACCTGTCCCAGATCACGCCCTTGCGCCGCCGCAGGTACCACGCCCGTGTAGCCGCCTACGATGTTGTCCAGGCCAATGCGCACGAAATGTTCGACTGCGCCTTTAAGCGAAGACTGGTCCGATGCGATCAGCGCGATGTTTTCGCCTTCACCGACGAACCAGCCCGCGAATGCGGGGATCATGCCTGCCGGGATGCAGTAGCTTCCGGTGATGTGCCCCGCGCACCATGCGCCCGGTTCGCGGACGTCAATCACATGATCTGCATTGCTGTCTTCGAGTTGCGCCAACGTCAGTACGTTTGGGCGCGCGATGCGAGGCGGCGCGCTGCCGCCTTCGAGGTTCAGTCGTTCCATCAGGCGGAAATAGGGCGGCTGGTAATGCACCTCCGCCAGCTTTGCCTCGATGAAGGCCTCGCGACCTTCGAGTTGCAGGCGAGGATTGTTCGCACGTTCGTGGCCGATGGTGGAGAACTCACGCTCCGCCATGCCCGACCCGCAAACCGAACCTGCGCCGTGCGCGGGATATAGAATGGTCTGATCACCGAGACTTAGCAGCTTCTGGAGGCTGTCATAGAGAAGCCCCGCCACTTCGCTGGCGCGGTCCGGGTAGAAGTCGGTGCGGCCAACATCGCCCACGAATAGCGCGTCGCCGGTAAACACGCCGACGGAGCCTTCGGGATAGGCGGTGTCGTGCAGAACGAAAGAAAGGCTGTCGTCCGTGTGGCCGGGCGTTTCCAGCACTTCGATGCGCAACTGGCCGATCTCGAATGCATCGCCCTCGCGTGCCGTGTGGGCATAGGCGACTTCGCCATCTGCGTTGGGGCCATGGAGAACCTTGGCGCCGGTCCATTCTGCGAGAATTGGCGCGCCTGACACGAGGTCCTCGTTGCGGTGCGTTTCGAAGATATGGGTGATTGTCTGCCCTTCGGCGCGCGCCTTCTCGATGTAGATTTCGCAATCGCGGCGCGGGTCGATCACGGCAGCCTGACTGCCGGAACCGACGAGATAGGATAGGTGGGAAAGTCCGGGTGTCTTGATTTTTTCGAGTATCATACCGTCCCAACGGGCAACCCCGGGGCATGGTTTCCGCCGAAAAGGTGCAAAAATCGGGTAATTTGCCCATGCCGGGGCACTTGCTTTGCCTGCCGCCGTTCATTAGGGCGAAAGCGTTATTCGAAACCCCAAAGTGAGAGGGATTACATGAGCGACATCGCTGCACGCGTGAAGAAGATCGTTGTCGAGCATCTCGGCGTCGAAGAAGACAAGGTGACTCCGGACGCCAGCTTCATTGATGACCTGGGCGCCGACAGCCTCGACATCGTCGAGCTGGTCATGGCCTTTGAAGAAGAGTTCGGCGTGGAAATCCCGGACGACGCCGCCGAAAAGATCAACACGGTCGGCGATGCCAACAAGTACATCGAAGAACACACTTCGTAAGCTACCACTGGCCTCGTTCGCGAATGGTCTCCCCGGACGCGGACGGGGTTGGAAGGCTCGGCCCGAAAGGCTGGGCCTTTCTTGATTGGAGAGATGAATATGCGGCGTGTCGTCGTGACTGGCCTCGGCCTCGTTACCCCGCTGGGCGGTGATGTCGAAACTACCTGGAAGAACCTGCTCGCTGGCGAAAGCGGCATCGGGACGATCACTCGTTTCGATACCGAAGGGCAGAAATGCACCATTGCAGGCGAGGTAAAGCCTGCCGATCATCCCTGGGGCTTCGACCCGAACAAGCGGGTTGATGGCAAGGTTCAGCGCCAGGTCGATCCGTTCATCGTCTACGGCATCGACGCTGCCGGACAGGCACTCGAAGACGCCGGCCTCACCGAACTCGATGACGAGACTAAGCTGCGCGCCGGTTGTTCCATCGGTTCGGGCATTGGCGGCTTGCCGGGTATCGAACTCGAATCGGTCAACCTGCACGAACGCGGCCCGGGCCGCGTCTCCCCACACTTTGTTCACGGGCGCCTGATTAACCTCATTAGCGGCCAGGTTTCGATCAAGTACGGCCTGATGGGCCCGAACCACGCCGTCGTCACGGCATGTTCCACCGGCGCACACTCGATAGGCGATGCAGCCCGCATGATCCGCGACGACGATGCGGATATCATGCTGGCCGGCGGCGCCGAAGCGACCATCTGCCCGATCGGTATTGCCGGCTTTGCCCAGGCACGCGCGCTGAACACCGGTTTCAATGACCGACCAACCGAAGCCAGTCGTCCCTACGACAAGGACCGCGAAGGTTTCGTCATGGGCGAGGGCGCAGGCGTCGTCGTGCTGGAAGAATACGAACACGCCAAGGCGCGCGGCGCGAAGATTTACGCAGAAGTGGTCGGCTATGGCCTTTCGGGCGATGCCTATCACGTCACCGCTCCGCATCCGGAAGGCAAGGGCGCTGAGAACGCCATGTTGATGGCTATTCGCAAGTCCGGCCTCGATGTGTCGGACATTGACTACGTGAACGCTCACGGCACCTCGACCATGGCTGACACCATCGAACTCGCCGCTGTGAAGCGCGTGCTGGGCGATGATCTTGGCGGCGCTTCGATGAGCAGCACGAAGTCTGCCATCGGCCACCTGTTGGGCGGTGCGGGCGCGGTAGAGAGCATTTTCTGCATCCTCGCCATCCGCGACCAGATCGTGCCGCCGACGCTCAACCTTACCAATCCGGACGAGGGCACCGAGGGAGTCGATCTCGTTCCGCTCAACGCGAAAAAGCGCGAAGTGAACGCAGTGCTCAACAACAGCTTCGGCTTTGGTGGCACCAATGCCTCCCTGGTGATGAAGCGCGTAGAGGACTGATATGAAAAAGCTGCTGGCGGCTGTCGTCGCGCTGGGAATACTGGCGGTCGCGGCCGTTGGCGGCTGGTTCGCGCTGGGCTGGTATGGCTCGGCGGAGGTCGAGGAGGAGACGGCTTTCATCGTCCCGTCCGGCGCCTCGCTCACTTCCGTTGCGCAGAAACTGGCCGAGGAAGGGCATATTGCGTCCGCCGACAGCTTCCTGCTGCGGGCGAAAATTCTCGGCAGCGACGAGCCGATCAAGGCGGGCGAGTTTTTGCTCGCCGCAGGCATCAGCAACGCAGGCATTCTCGATCACCTGCAGCACGGTGATGTGATCCGCCGGTTCATCACGATCCCCGAAGGAACGCCCTCGGTGATCGTACATGATATCCTGATGGCCGAGCCTCTGCTCGTCGGCGATATTCCCGTGCCGGACGAAGGCAGCGTTCTTCCCGAAAGCTATGACTTCGAACGCGGTGAGGAACGTGTTGCGGTCCTCGCCCGAATGCAGCGCGCTATGGACGAGACTATTGCCGAACTTTGGCCACGTCGGTCGGACCGCACGGTTGCATCGACGCCGGAAGAGGCGGTGATCCTCGCGTCCATCGTGGAAAAGGAGACGGGCGTTCCGGAAGAGCGGCGCATGGTCGCGGGGCTCTATTCAAATCGTGTGCGGCAAGGCATTTTCCTTCAGGCGGACCCGACGATCATTTACCCGATCACGCGCGGTCGTCCTCTCGGGCGGCGCATCCGTCAGTCCGAGATTGCCGACATCAACGATTACAACACATACCAGATGGCAGGCCTGCCAGCCGGGCCGATCACCAATCCAGGCCGTGCCAGCATCGAGGCGGTGCTCAATCCGGCGGAAACCGATGCGATCTTCATGGTGGCCGATGGCTCTGGCGGGCACGAGTTCAACGATACGCTGCAGGAGCATAACGAGGCCGTCGAACGTTGGTTCGCCCTGCGCCGCGAGCGGGGCGAAATGTGATCGGGGAGCGCGCCCCGGCACCTCTCATCGTCACGGCAGAGTTGCCGACCGACCTATTCAGCTGGGCTAATCAGCTGCGTCAGGACTACTTCCCTCCGGAACGCAATTATCTGAAAGCGCATGTCACGCTGTTTCACGCCCTGCCGCCCAGTTGTGAAGGTGAGTTGCGCGATTGCCTGAAGGAACTGGCTCGAGACAATCCACCAGTGCCAGCGCGGCTCGAAGGGGTCATGAAGCTGGGCAAGGGGACCGCGCTGAAGCTGGCGAGCCCGGTTATGATCGACCTCTGGCAACAGATGGCTGATCGCTTTCACGGACTGCTGACGCCGCAGGACGAACACAAACCGCGATTGCATGTCACGGTGCAGAACAAGGTGAGTATCGAGGAAGCGAAGGCCTTGCAGGCGCAACTTGCGCCTAGAGTGGAGCCGCGAGATTTTACCTTCGCTGGTCTCGGCATGCACGCCTACCTTGGCGGCCCGTGGGAGCGCCTTGGTAATTTTCCGTTTCGCGGGCACAATAGGCGCTGAAATCACTATTCCAGCCAGTGGAGACCGCCATGGGGAATTCGGGCATTCCAGCGCTGATAGCCGGATTACTGCTGGTGGCGGCAGTGGCGGTCACCTCGATGCGCTGGATGCGGATCTTCGCCTTGGCTGCCGGCGTTGCAGGCCTTGCGGTGGTTCAACTCGTGGGGCTTGGTACGCTCGGCAATCTGATTGTCATCGCATTCGTGGTTGTAAACGGCGTCCAACTTGTTCTGCTGGAACTGCGGACCCGCAGGCATCACCTGACGGCTGAAGAGCGGGAATTGCTGGAGGGCGTTCTGCAGGTTCAGGACCCCGAGCAGCAACGTCGTCTCATTGGCCTCATGCGTTGGCGAGATGCGGAGGTGGACGAAATGCTGCTTGAGCAAGGCGATAGCCGCCCGCCACTGATTTACGTGGCTTCGGGCGAAGCGGAAATCATCTTTGACGGCAAAAGCGTGGGCACGTGCTCGACAGGCGATTTCATCGGTGAGATGAGCCTTATGACCGGAGAGAGGGCCTCTGCGACGGTGCGCGTGAGCAAGCCATTGCGCATGGCCCGTTTCGATCGCGACGGGCTGGCGCAGTTCACCCGAAGCGTGCCGGAATTGCAGCGGGCATTCGATGCTGCGCTCAACCGTGGGATGGTTGCCAAGATCACCCGCATGAACAAGGCAGCAGCCGCTTCGACGCAATGATTGCATTTTGCGTGAATTGGCAGGTTGACCGCAAGCAAAAGCGGACCTAAATGCGCGCCTCGCCTGCCGCCCATTCGGCACTCGCAGGCCTGCCGGATGGCGGAGTAGCTCAGGTGGTTAGAGCAGCGGAATCATAATCCGCGTGTCGGGGGTTCGAGTCCCTCCTCCGCTACCATTCTCACGTGGAGCGGCAGCTTCCCAAAATGACGACAATCGCAGGCTTTCGCCAAAGTTGCTGTAAACTTGGTGGAAATCCGCCCTAATCTTTTCAACGGGATCCGGTTAGGGTGTAAAGCGATGGACATGCCTTGTGTCCCTTTCGCATTGCAATATGCTTGGTGCCCGCGTGAACGAGGATCGACTGTGTCCCAGCCTGCAACAGAGATAGATGGTCGCGCTGCGGTGGGGCGTCGGAAGAAGGCGGAGACGCGTGCCAAGATCATTGCGGCGGCGTTCGAGATTTTCGGTGACGAAAATGGCTTGTTCGCCCGCATCGAGGATGTGGTTGATAAAGCGGGTGTCACGCGCGCCACTTTCTATAACCATTTCGCCGGAATGCTGGAACTGCGCGAAGCGGTAACGCGCGAGGTCACGCACGACTTCCTTGTGGCGGTTACCCATTCGGTTAGCGAGATGCCCGATCCACGCGAGCGGTCGACTGCCGCGATCAGGTTTTACTTGCGGCGAGCGCAGAGCGATCCGCGCTGGGCCTGGTCGATGATGAACATCAGTGCGTCGGGGCAGATCTTTGGTGCTGAAACCCACCGGCAGGCCGAACAGACGGTGCGTGAAGGTGTCGAGTCGGGGGCGCTTCCTATCAATTCAGTCGAACTGGGCCGTGATTTGCTGCTTGGCTCTTCGCTGGCGGCTCTGGGCTCGATTCTGCGAGGCAACATGCCTGATGATTATCCAGAGGCAGTCGCCGGCCATATCCTTATGTCGCTTGGCGTTCCATTCGAGGAGGCGCGGGCGATTGCGCACCTCCCCCTGCCAGCGTTGAAACTGCCTCCCCAATAGCAAACAGAACGGCGTGAATCTTGCCTCGGCACGCAACCGTGCCGTGCGAACAAGGTCGCGTCCTCACAGACCGTATTTGACATGTTGCAAAGTGCAAATTATTCGATGTGTAATTGACAAACTGTAAAAGTCAGGTCGGGAGAGAATGGATGGTTTTGTGGAGGGCCTCTAGGGCCGGACTTATCGCGTTGTCCGCAAGCGGATTGGCATTGCTAGGGTCTATCGGCGTCGATGCCGTCAGCGCGCAGGCCAGCTACGAAGTCCAGCCGCGCGAACCCCAGTATCTCTATGACCGGACTTGCGGCTATTGCCATGGCCACAATGTCGGCCCGATCCTGTTGGGACGGGAGCTCTCGCCGCAGATTGTCAGCTACTTCGTGCGCAATGGCAACGGCGCCATGCCGGCCTTCAAGCCGACCGAGATCACCGACACCGAACTCGAAGCGCTGGCCGCATGGATCGCCGCCAGCGAAACCGACGAAACGGAGCACGGACAATGAGCGGCGGGTTCTCGCGACGCGAGGTGATGCGCGCCGGAGCCATTGGTTCTGCCATGGTCGGCACCGCTGCCATGACGCCCTTGGCGCGGGCACGGATGATGCCCGAAGACATGGATCGCGACGTGTTCGCTGCGGCAGTTCGCGAACTGCGTGCCATTGTGGGCGATGACTGGGTATTCGCAGACGAGCCCAGCACCGTCAGCTACAAGAAGAGCTTCATTCCTGATCTGCGCGGCGAGCACATTCCTTCGGGTGCGGTCGCTCCTGCCAATGTCGAGCAGGTGCAGGCAATTCTTGCCGTCGCCAACCGCTATCGCCTGCCGATGTGGCCTGTCTCCACCGGCCATAACATGGGCTACGGCATGGCGACGCCTGCCAGCACCGGGCAGATGATCCTCGACTTGAAGCGGATGAACCGCATCCTCGATTTCGATGCCGAACTGGGCACGATTCTGGTCGAGCCGGGCGTTACCTACCAGCAGATCCACGACTACATCGAAGCCAACAACCTGCCTTACTGGCTCGACGTGCCGACCGTTGGCCCGATCGTTTCGATGGTGGGCAATACGCTGGAGCGCGGTGTCGGCTACACGCCCTATGGCGACCACTTCTTCATGCAGTGCGGCATGGAGGTGGTGCTGGCCGACGGCTCGATCCTGAAGACCGGCATGGGCTCGATCGAAAACGGCAACACGTGGCAGGCCTTCAAGTGGGGCTACGGCCCCTACCTGGACGGCATCTTCACCCAGTCGAACTTCGGCGTGGTGACCAAGCTGGGCATGTGGCTGATGCCCAAGCCGCCCGTCTACAAGCCTTTCGTTGCCCGCTCGGCCAATTTCGAAGACGTAGCAGCGATCACCAATACCGTGCGGCCATTCCGCATGAACAACCTGATCCCCAATGGGGTGCTGATCATGGGCGCGCTTTACCAGCTCGCCATGTTCAAGCGGCGCAGCGACTTTCCAGCCACCGACGGGCCGATCCCGCAAGACCTGATCAAGGCCGAGGCTGCGCGCAACGATCTGGGCATGTGGAACACCTATTTCGCGCTTTATGGCACCGATGAGATCATCGGCGCAGTCGAGCCGATCCTGCGCGGTGCCTTCGAAGCTGCGGGAGCCGAAGTGCTGACCGATGCCGAGATGAACGGCAATCCCTGGTTCGAGCATCACAAGACGCTGATGCGCGGCGGCATGAGCCTGGAAGAGATTGGGCTCGTGCGCTGGTGGGGCCGCAATGGCGGTGCCGTGGCCTTCGCGCCGGTGGCACCGGCCAAGGGCGACCAGACCCTGGCGCAATCCGCGCTCGCTACCGAGATCATGAACAAGTGGGGTTTCGACTATGCTCCGGCCTATGCCGTGGGCGGACGCGAGTTGCACCACATCATCTTCCTGATGTTCGACAAGGGCGACGACGAGAACGCCGCCAAGGCCGAACAGTGCATGGACGAGATGATCGTGCGCTTTGGTGAACGGGGCTGGGCGGCCTACCGCTCCAGCGTCTCCACGATGGACCTCGTCGCCGATCAGTATGGCGACACCAACCGCGAGGTGAATGCGAAGATCAAGCAGGCGCTCGATCCCAACCACATTATCGCGCCGGGCAAGCAGGGGATCGCCTGATGGCCTCCACCGCCTTCGACGGAGAGGTGGCGCTGGTCACAGGCGGCGTGACGGGCATCGGACGCGAAGCGTGCAAGGCTTTCGCAGCGGCCGGTGCGGCGCACTGACATGAGCCAGCTGACCTCCTCCTCTGCAAAGTCGTCGATCGACCTCTACTCAGATGAAGTCCTCGCGGACCCCTACGCCGCTTATCGTGAACTCCGCGATGCCGGGTCAGCGGTCTATCTGGAAACTGTCGATGCCTGGTTCATTGGCCGGTTCAAGGACGTGCGCAGCGCGCTGAACGATTGGAAGACCTTTTCCTCGGACAAGGGGATCGGTCTCAACCCCATCATCAACGAGGCTTGGGACGAGGCGCTGATCTGCCAGGACCCGCCGGTCCATACCGAGCGCCGCAAAGTCATCACCGAGGTGTTGAGCCCGGTTGCGTTGAAGCCGCTGGCAGACACAATCGATGCGCGCTCCCTGAAGCTGGCAGAGAAACTGGCCGCCATGGGGGATTTCGACGGTGTCGCCGACTTTGCCCATGACCTTCCGATTGGCGTGGTGATGGACCTGATCGGCTGGCCGGAAGACGTCCGGCCGCGCCTCCTGAAACTGGCTGAAGGCTCTTGGAATGCCGCGGGGCCGGACAATCCAAAGATGCGCGAAGGTCTCACCCAGTTGGGCGAGATGATGGGGTTGATCGCGGAGATCTACGACAACAACCGTGTCACCCCCGGCGGGTTTGCAGCGCAATTGATCGGTCATGCCCATGCCGGTGTAATTACCCGCGATACCGCCATCGGCATGCTTGCAGGCTACATCGTCGCCGCCTTCGAGACGACGATTAGCGCAATGGCATCGGGCATTTGGCTGTTCGCCGAGAACCCTGCCGAATGGGACAAGCTTCGTGCCAATCCCAAGCTGGCGATGCAGGCAGCCAACGAGATCGTGCGGGTGGAATCGCCGCTGCAGAACTTCTCGCGGTTCTGCACAACCGATGCCGAGATGAGCGACGGAACCGTCGTCCCTGCGGGCAGCCGCGTGATCGTTTCCTATGCCAGTGCCAATCGCGACGAGCGGCAATTCGAGAACCCCGCCGCCTTCATCATCGACCGCAAGGAAAAGCAGAACCTCGGCTTTGGCCACGGCCCGCATGGGTGTGCGGGCCAAGGGCTGGCACGGATGGAGCTGACCGCGGTCTTCACTGCGCTGTCAGAGCGCATCGAACGGTTCGAGATCACCGGGGCGCCGGAACGGGCCATCAACAACATCTCGCGCGCTTTCCGGCACCTGGCCGCGCGCGCCATCGCAACCTGAGAAGAGGGAACGAATTCCGTTAGCGTCATAATCCGCGTGTCGCAGGTTCCAGTCCCTTCTCCGCTACCGGTCCTCCTTTACCCGCGCTTGGGCCTGGCTTGAGAAACGCAATTGTCTCGCGATGAGCGTTGTGTCAGCTTCTTGAAGGTTGATGGGAGGACATATGCGAAAATCTGGAATTCTTTTCTCCGTGACCGTCGCTGCTGTTGCAGTCGCAGCCTGTTCGGAAGCATCCGAAGAAGCCGTGCAGGAGAAAGTGACGGCCGAGGAAGCGACCGTGGCCGAAGCGCAAAGTGAGCCCGATTTTCAAGCTGCGGAAACCTGGGAAGTCTGCGATGAAAATGGAAATAGCTATCCATCCGAGGCCGATGCAGAAGCAGCGGGCCTCGACAGAGCGGAATACGGGGCGACTTTCTGCGAATAGAGCGACTGAGGTCTTTCAAGCGTAGAAGCGGCGCAGACAGTCATCGACTTGGCTGCGCCGCCAAGCTTGGACGACATTCAGCCCTGGTGCACGAGGTGCAGGAGCCACATTTCACATTCGCTATAACCTGACCTCGCACCGCTTCAGCCAGTAAAGTCCGCGTCAGGGCTTCTTCTTGCGCGGAGCACCCTTGGCTGCCTTGAACGGCTTACCGGGCTTGCCGCTCTTTTTGCCCTTCGCCTTGTCGTACTTTTTGAAAGCGGGTTTCGCCTTCACTCGCGGCGCGTCCGCATTGCTGCGTCCGGGCTGGCGCTTGCGATTGCCCTTTGCTGCATCTCGCGGGCCGGTTTCAGAAGGTTCGATGACGACGGGGTCCTCGTCGCCGTCTCTTTCAGCGGAGCGGGCTGCGGCAGCGGCGAACTTGTCGGCAATCTGGCGCGGGATCTGAAAATAGGTTTCCTCCGGCCCGATGCGGATCGCGCCGATCTCGTTGCGCGTGATGTGACCGCGTCGGCAGAGGAGGGGCAGGATCCAGCGCGGATCGGCATTCTGGCGTCGGCCCAGTGCCATGCGGAACCACACGGTGTCCTCAAAACCGGGGCGGTGCCGATCCTTCTGCGCTTCACGCCGCGCTTCGGGCGTATTGGCGATGAGATCCTCTGGTTCGGGCATGCTGGCACGGTGCGCCTGCACCAGCATCGCGGCGATCTGTTCGGGTGTCCGCTCGGCCAGCAGTCGCTCGGCCAGTTCACGGTCTCCGTCGTCGACTTCGACTGGCTCTAGCAGTTTTTCGAGCAAACGCTCGCGGTCGCGTGACTTGATTGCTTCGCGGTCGGGCGCGTCAGTCCACTCCGCTGTGATCTTGGCGTGGCGCAGCATCGATTCGACGCGGCGGCGACGCGAGAACGGCACGATTAGCACTGCGGTGCCTTTCTTGCCTGCGCGGCCTGTGCGTCCCGAACGGTGCTGCAGCGTCTCGGCATCGCGAGGGATTTCGACGTGGATGACGAGACTCAGCGTCGGCAGGTCGATACCGCGGGCGGCCACGTCTGTTGCGACGCAAACGCGGGCGCGGCGATCACGCAGGGCTTGCAGCGCCTGGTTGCGTTCGGACTGAGAGTGCTCTCCCGACAGGGCGACCACGGCAAAGCCGCGCTCTTGCAAGGTGGCATGCAAGTGGCGGACTTTTTCCCGCGTCGCGCAGAACAGGATCGCGGTTTCCGCTTCGTGGTAGCGGAGCAGGTTGACCACGGCATTTTCGATTTCCGGCGGGGAAACCGTCACGGCCTGATAGGAAATGTCGCCATGACCGCGCCCTTCGCTTATCGTGGCGATACGCAGCGCGTCGCGCTGATAGCGGCGGGCCAGTGTTTCGATCGGGCGCGGCATCGTCGCGGAAAACAGTAGCGTCCTGCGCTGATCCGGCGTTGCGTCGAGGATTTCCTCAAGCTCTTCGCGGAAGCCCATGTCGAGCATTTCGTCCGCTTCATCGAGAACGACGGCTTTCAGATTGGACAGGTCCAGAGCACCGCGTTCGAGATGATCGCGGAGCCTGCCGGGCGTGCCAACCACGATCGACGCGCCAGAGCGCAATGCCTTGCGTTCCTGTTGCGGGTTCATTCCGCCTACACACGTTGCGATGCGTGCACCCGCTTTTGCATAAAGCCAAGCCAGTTCGCGGCTAACCTGAAGGGCAAGCTCGCGAGTAGGTGCGATGATCAGGGCCAGCGGCCTATCGGCAAAGGGAATGTTCTCGCCGTCACCCAGCAATTCCGTTGCCATCGCAAGGCCGAAAGCGATCGTTTTGCCAGAGCCCGTCTGTGCGGAAACAACCAGGTCGCGCCCGGCGGCCTCGGGTTGCAGGACTTCGGCCTGAACGGGAGTGGCCGAGGCATAACCACGGTCGGAAAGAGCTGCCTCAAGGCTGGAAGGAAGGGAGGGGAAGTTCATGGCATTGGCCTAAAATAGGAGGGGCGCGCCAGTTCGCGGTGAACGGCGGGACTACTCAAGCAAGATGGAAAGCTGGCGCAATCGAGTTTGCGTGTTTGCGGCCCCTATAGAGGGGGAAATGCCATTTGGCTTGCGAAAACGACGTTTGCGGGCCGAGAAGCGCGCACTTTTCCCGATGTTACTGTCCTCGGATACTAAAGCGTGGTCTTGTTTCTCCAAGCCTGCAGCGTTTTCTCCCTTTCTTTCGCGGCAAGTCTGATCGAGTGGCGCGGTTGCCTTGTATTGTTATTCCTCCCCGTTAGAGCGGTGGGCAATGACAGCCCTGCCTCCTGCCCCCAGTCTCGCAACTCTTCGCCAGCAGCAGCCACTCGCGCTGTTTCTCGATTTCGACGGTACGCTTGTCGATCTCGCCCCGACGCCCGACAGCATCTCGGTGCCTGAAGGCATGGCGGGCAGGTTGCACCAGCTTTCCGAATTGCTTGATCACCGAGTGGCATTGGTGAGCGGCCGATCGATAGTCGATCTGGAAAAGCACATTGGTGCGATACCTGTCGCGGTTTCAGGATCGCATGGCAGCGATTGCAGAGCAGCCGATGGCAGCAGCATTGGCGAAGTTCCGTCAGGGCTGCCGCAAGACCTTCTCGCTCGCGTGGCCCAATTCGCCAAGGAACGCGGGTTCGATCTGGAAGACAAACCGCACGGCACCGCGCTCCATTTCCGCTCCAACCCCTCGCTGGAAGACGAAGGGAATGCTTTTGCAGACGAATTGGCGGCTCAGCACGATCTTGATGTGAAGCGCGGCAAGTGCGTGATCGAGCTGGTGGGGCAGGGCGCGAACAAGGGCGCGGCGCTGCGCAACTTTATGGAGCGGCAACCGTTCAAGGGAGCAGTGCCCGTATTCGTGGGCGACGATATCACTGACGAAGACGGCATGCAGGCAGCGACGGATCTGGGCGGATTTGGCATTCTGGTGGGGGACCGCCAGCCAACTTGCGCCAAATACGGCCTTGCAACGCCTGCTGCAGTGCACCATTGGTTAGGACTGTGACAGCACATCAAAGCGATTTGGACCTTTGGCCGATCGGCAATTGCCAGGTATCCGGCCTTATCGACAGCCGTGGCGGGATAGTCTGGGGCTGTGTGCCCCGGGTTGATGGTGACCCCACGTTCTGCGCTCTCCTCAATGGCGAATCCCAGGACGTGGGCGTCTGGCGTTTCGAGCTGGAAGGCCAGTGCAGCGCGCACCAGGAATACATCCGCAACACGCCGATCCTGCTCACCCGCCTCGAATCTGAGGATGGGAGCGCGGTCGAGGTGCTCGACTTCTGCCCCCGTTTCGAACGGTCCGGGCGCATGTATCGCCCGGTTGCCTACGCTCGCATCGTTCGCCCGATTGCCGGCAACCCGCGCATCAAGGTCGTTCTGAAGCCGATGAAGAATTACGGTGCCGAGGTTGCCGAGGCGACCAATGGCACCAATCACATCCGCTATCTCACCAAGGGACAGGCGCTACGCCTCTCCACAGATGCGGCGGTTGGCTACATTCTCGAAAACCGCACGTTCCGCATAGAGGAAGACACGCATTTCTTCCTGGGCCCGGACGAGCCGTTCGTGGGCAACCTGCGGGAACAGGTGCGGCGCATGGAGCAGTCCACGCGTTCTTACTGGCAGCACTGGGCGCGCAGCCTGGCGACGCCGTTTGAATGGCAGCAGGAAGTTATTCGCGCCGCAATTACGCTGAAGCTTTGCCAGCACGAGGAAACTGGCGCGATTGTCGCCGCACTCACCACCTCAATTCCGGAAGCACCCAATTCGGAGCGCAACTGGGACTATCGCTACTGCTGGATTCGTGACTCCTATTACACGGTGCAGGCGTTGAACCGTCTCGGCGCGCTGGACGTGCTGGAAAAATACCTCGGCTACCTGCGGAATATCGTGGACTCGGCCAAGGGCGGTCAAATTCAGCCGCTTTATTCCGTCATGGGCGTTGCCGAACTTAACGAGACGACCGCAAGCTGGCTGGCAGGCTACCGCGGCATGGGTCCGGTGCGCGTGGGCAATGCCGCATACAAGCAGGTTCAGCACGACTGTTATGGCCAGATTGTCCTGCCGACGGTGCAGGGCTTCCTCGACAAACGACTGCTGCGCATGGCGGACGACCGCGATTTCGAGAGCCTCGAGCAGGTGGGCGAGATGGCGTGGAAGATGCACGATCAGCCAGACGCCGGCCTGTGGGAATTCCGCACGCGGCAGGAGGTCCACACCTATTCCGCCGTAATGAGCTGGGCCGCTTGCGACCGTCTTGCCACGGCGGCAGGCTACCTCGGCAAGGACGACCGAGCCTCATTCTGGCGCGATCGCGCCAACAAGATTGCCGCGACCATCGAAGAGAAGGCCTGGAAGGATACGGGCGAGACAAGCCACTACGGCGCCAGCTTCGAGAGCGACTATCTCGATGCAAGCCTTCTGCAGCTGCTGGAACTACGCTTCATCGATCCCGACGACGGCAAGTTCCTTTCTACCTTCGAGATGATCGAGCGCGATCTTCGCCGCGGCGAGCACATGCTGCGCTATGCCGCAGAGGACGACTTCGGGGCGCCTGAAACGGCGTTCAACATCTGCACGTTCTGGCTGATCGAGGCGCTGGCCCTGATGGACCGCAAGGAAGAGGCGCGCTCCCTGTTCTGCACGATGCTGGACCATCGCACCGGCTCTGGCCTGCTGTCCGAAGACATGGATTTCGAAACCGGCGAACTGTGGGGGAACTTCCCGCAAACCTACTCGCTGGTTGGTATCATCAACTGCGCCTCGCTGTTGTCGAAAAGCTGGAACACCGTCCGCTAGAATACGAGCCGCTAGGAGGCTGAATTGCCACGTCTTGTTGTCATCTCGAACCGCGTTGCCGTTCCCAAGGCGCGCGGGGTTGCGGGGGCGCAAGGCGGTCTTGCTGGTGCCCTGAATTCCGCGCTGAAAGCCAATGGCGGCATCTGGTTCGGCTGGTCCGGTGGAGAGACGGAGGAGTTCACCGGCTCCATCAACTACGTCCGCTCGGCAGAGGGTGTGACCACCGCCACCATCGACCTCGAGCATCAGGACATCGAGGAATATTACAACGGCTACGCCAATTCCACGCTGTGGCCACTGTTCCACTACCGCATCGATCTGACCCAGTACGAGCGCGAGTTCGGCAAGGGGTACGAGCGGGTGAACGAGCGATTTGCCGAGAGCGCCTTGCCGCTGATCGACGAGGACGATCTCGTATGGGTGCACGATTATCACCTGATGCCACTGGGTGAGCGGCTGCGCTCCATGGGCGTGAAAAACCGTATGGGCTTCTTCCTCCACACGCCGTGGCCACCGACGAACCTGTTCGTCTCGCTCCCGTATCACGAGCGGCTGGTGAAGGCGCTGCTGCGCTATGACCTGATCGGCTTCCAGAACGATACGTGGCTCGACAGTTTCCTGCACTATTGCTGGAAGGAACTGGGTGCAGAGGTTGATTACGATACGGGCGAAGTGAAACTGGACGGTCATAAGACCATCGCGCGCGCCTATCCTATCGGCATCGACTATGATTTCTTCACGTCGAAGGGCGATACCGGCGAAGCCCGACAGGCCGCCCAGCGCCTGCTTTCATCCACTCGCCATCGCTCTGCGATGATCGGTGTAGACAGGCTGGACTACTCGAAAGGCCTTCCTGAACGTCTCGACGGGATCGCTCGGTTCTTCGACAGGCATCCGGAAAGGGTGCGCGATCTCGTATTTATTCAGATTGCGCCGCCTAGCCGCGAAGATATCGGCAGCTACCAACAGATTCGCACGATCCTTGAACAGAAGGCAGGCCAGATCAACGGAGCCCGTTCCGAAGTCGACATCGTGCCGATCCGTTACGTGAACAAGGGACACACCCAGGAAGAGCTGTATGGCTTCTACCGTGCAGCGAAGATCGGCCTCGTCACTCCGTTGCGAGACGGAATGAATCTCGTCGCCAAGGAATACGTTGCTGCGCAAGACCCGGAAGACCCGGGCGTACTAATTCTCTCGCGCTTTGCAGGTGCCGCGCAGCAACTTGATTGCGATGGGGAGGGCGCTCTTCTGATAAATCCGCACAGCGCAGATGACATCGCGCACAATATCCGCATCGCGCTCGATATGCCGCTCGAAGAACGCAAGGCGCGTTACGAAAAGCTGATCGTTACCGTCCGCGAGGAAAACGTGCAGCGGTGGACTGAGAATTTCATCGCGGATCTTGAGGCCGCCAACTCCTAACGTCGTTAAAACGTCTTCATTGCCGCAATCGCAATTAGTGCGACGAGCACGATTGAACTCGCGGCAAATAGCAGGAAGCGCAACGCGACCTTGTTGACCAATACCTGCACCAGTGAATGGAGCACACGCAGGCCGACATAGAGCCATGCCAGCCAGTATGCCGCGCCATCGCCAGCCTCCAGCAAGGCCAGCGCCAGTGCAATGGCGTAGAAGACTGTCGGTGCTTCGTGCAGATGATTGTAGTTGTGGGCCTTCCAGCTGACATTGGCAGGAAGCAGCTTGTCCAGCGATGCCTCGGGGTCGCGGGCAAGGCTATCCGGGTCGACCTTGGCCGCGCTCATGGCGGGCAGGCGAGTGGCATACATCCACAGCCACATCACCATGGTCCATGCCGCAAGCGCGACCACAGGTTGCAGGATGGACATCAGATCGCGGCAAGCAGGGCGTGAACCGACAATGCCAACAGGATCAGGCTGGAAATCGTGAACAGCGCCAGTCGGATGGGGATAGTGTTTACAACTGCCTGCCACAGCGAGTGGACCACGCGAATTCCGACATAGGTCCAGGCGAGGTAGAGATCGAGTTGCGAACCACCGGTCAGCGCAAGAATCACGACCACGGCGTAGAACACGGTCGGCTGTTCCATCAGGTGATTGTAGTTATGAGCCTTCCACTGCGTTTCGTCTGGAAGCACGCCATCGAGATCGGAGCCGCGGCCGCCGCGCGCCTTTTCAGGGGGGAGTTTCAGCTGGGCCAGCTTGGGGAGGCGTGTTGCCGCCATCCATAGCAACATGACCATCGACCACACGGCCAGCGCACCCGCTGGTGCGAGCATATCTGTGTTCATCGTTATTCCTCCCCGATCATCGGGGATGAGACTGCTGGCGGGGCATTAGATTGTCAATTGCAACGCAATTCGCAGCTGTTCACGCCTGCCCGATAACCTGTGAGAACTGTCGCGGATCGACGTTGCCGCCCGACAGTATGATCACCGTCGTTCCGTCCAGCTTGACCTTGCCCGCAAGCGCTGCCGCCAGGGCAACGGCGCCGCCGGGTTCCAGGACCAGGCGCAAGTGTGAGAACGCATAGCGTTGCGCCTCGCGCACCTCTGTTTCCGAAATGCGCAGCCCGTATTCGCAGTGCTCCTTCAGGACGGCAAAATTTATCGGACTTGTCCGGAAGGTCTGCAGTGCGTCGCAGGCCGTGGGCGGAGGATTGTCACCGATCGACTGGATCTCCCCTGATTCGATGGAGCGACACACGTCGTCCCAACCTTCCGGTTCCACCGGCACTACGAGAGCGTCCGGACATGCCAGCGCGAGGCCTGCCGAGAGCCCGCCTCCGCCGCAGCAGGCGAGTATGCGGGTTGGAGGAGAAGCGCCTTGCGCTTCGAGCTGGGCCAGCACTTCGATGCCTGCGCTTCCTTGTCCCTCGATCACCCATGGGTCGCCGAAGGCGTGCACGTAAGCAGCTCCCTTGTCTGCAGCGAGGCCGGTGGCGATCTCCTCGCGGTTCTCTGTCATGCGATCGTAGGTAATGACTTGGGCACCAAGCTCCTTGGTCCGCGCGAGTTTGATAGGCGGTGCGTCCTGCGGCATCACGATAGTTGCATCGATGCCCAGGCGCTTGGCTGCCCATGCAACGCCCTGCGCATGGTTGCCGCTGGATACCGCAACCACGCCTTTTGCGCGCTCCGCTTCGTCCAGAGCGCTCAGCCGATGCCACGCGCCTCGAATTTTGAATGCGCCGATTGGCTGCAGGCACTCGGCCTTTACCCAAACCTTGGCATCGCCGATTTCCAGCGGAATCAAAGGTGTAGAGGGGAGAATTTCGGCGACCTTGCGGGCGGCTTCAAACACGCCTTCGCGAGTCGGTGATCTTTGCTGCTGCGCTTGCGACATTGGCGCGTTATTACGGCTTTACCAAAGCAGCGCCAGCACCTAATGGCGCGCGCCCGCAATTGCGGAACCGACGCATCCTATCTCCCGTTTATCGGGAGCATACGGACAGGAGAAATTGATAAAATGAGCGACAAACAGATCAACGACACGCGCAAGGCGGAACTGCTTTCCACCGAAGTCGAACATATCGACATCACCAAGTATGACGCGCGTCCGCTGATCGACGCGATGGGCAAGATGAGCTTCACCAGCCGCGATCTCGCCCGCGCGACCAAGATTTACAACCAGATGCTGGAAGACAAGGATTGCACCATCTTCCTCGTCATCGCCGGTTCCACCAGCGCAGGTGGTTGCATGGATGCCTATGCCGAGCTCGTCCGCTCGAACATGGTCGACTGCGTGGTTGCGACGGGCGCCACCATCGTCGACATGGATTTCTTCGAAGGCCTCGGTCACAAGCACTACCAAGCTCTGGAAGTGCCGGACGACGATACGCTTCGCTCTCTCTACATCGACCGTATCTATGACACCTACATCGACGAAGAGCAGCTTCAGGACTGTGACTTCACGATCAACAAGATCGCCAACGAACTGCCGCCGGGGCCGTATTCCAGCCGCGCGTTCATCCGCGAAATGGGCCGTTACCTGTCCGAGCACGGCAAGAAGGAAAACAGCCTCGTCAAGCTCGCGTACGAGCATGATGTTCCGATCTTCTGTCCTGCCTTCGTGGACAGTTCCGCCGGTTTCGGCCTGGTGAAGCACCAGGTCGACCAGATGGCGAAGGGCGAGCCTTACCTGATGATCGACGCCGTGGCTGACTTCCGCGAACTGACCGACATCAAGATCGAAGCAGGCGAATCCGGCCTCCTGATGGTTGGTGGCGGCGTGCCAAAGAACTTCATCCAGGACACTGTAGTGTGTGCCGAAATCCTCGGTCATGAAGACGTGGCGGTGCACAAGTATGCGGTGCAGATCACCGTTGCCGACGTTCGCGACGGCGCCTGTTCGTCCTCGACGCTGCAGGAAGCGGCCAGCTGGGGCAAGGTCTCGACCGCGATCGAGCAGATGGTCTTCGCCGAAGCCGGTTCGGTTATCCCGCTCTTGGCGAGCGATGCCTATCACCGCGAACACTGGAAGAACCGCGACAAGCGTCGCTGGGCCAAGCTGTTCGACAAGTAAGGCCAGCCAGCCCTTTGCAGATTTGAAAACTGACGAGGCGGAGCGCTTAGCGTTCCGCCTCGTTCAGTTGTGCGCACAGGTCGGCCATGGCCATGAACTGGTTCACGCAAGTCTCCACCATGATCCTGTCCTGGTTGTGGTCCAGCGAACCGGATTCGAACATGTTCTCGGCTTTCAGCACGACGGTAAGCTCACCGTCCTTGAACAGCGTCTTGATGTCCTTCCCCTGAAAGGCGTTCTCCAGCGCAATAAGCCGTTCGATGTAAACGGGGTGGACGAGGTAGCGCGCCTCCGTCTGGTCGGTGGTGAATACTGTGAAGGCATCCTCGAAATCGGGGTGCACCATGTCGGCCTTCTGTAGCACCTGCCCATTAAGGTGGAGCTCGTCCTTCTCTCCGAAGAACAGGAATTTCTGGTGTCGGCCGGCCCGCTCCAGCAAGGTTACGCCGTGAAAGTCCCGCGAGAAGCCGATCGTTATCACAGGCCCCCGGAACACCGTGACCCATCTACGGTTCTTGCCGCTGCCACGCTGCTCTTCCAGATGCGCCTCATGCAGGGTGAAGGGCTTTCCCGCCATGATGCCCGACCACATATCCTCGAAGTTCGAACGGTCGTGACTGGGAAACATCTTGTGCGATTTGCCGCGCAGGAAACCGAGGCCGGGATTGCAATCATGCTGATAAACCAGCCCCAGTGCCTGCGCGATGGCTGCATTGATACCTGACTTGGTCTGTTTCTTGGCTGCATTGATGGGAATGCGGCTCCACCAGAAAGCGCCCATCGCGGCCACGATTGTCAGAAAGATGCGAAAGTCGCCCAGCGGTGCAAACCAGACGAACGCCAGTATCGGCAGCCCGATAAGTATGCAGATGAAATAGCGGTTGCGCGTATTGGCCTTGGCTTCTTCGCGAACGAGGATCTGGCCATGCAGGAAGCGCCCAAGATCACCGTCCATCAGGGCATCTACATCCGGCCGTTCTATCATCGGGTCCCCCTTGATTGAAAGTAAGGGAGCGAATCCCTTTGCCTTTCGTCGCCGTATTGGCACACAACTCTTTAAGAAGAATAGGCTAGGGGGACTATCATGGAACTCATAATTGCGATTGTCGTCATCGTCCTGCTGTTGCTCGTGCTGGTCGGCATCTACAACCGGCTCGTCGGCCTGCGTCAGAATGTGAACCAGGGCGTCGCCGATATCGATGCGCAGCTGCGCCAGCGGCACGACCTGATCCCGAACCTCGTGAACACCGTGAAAGGCTATGCCTCTCATGAACAGGAAACGCTCGAACAGGTTATTGTCGCGCGCAACACCGCAGCGCAGGGTTCGATCAATTCGCAGGACGAGGCGCAGCTTCGCATTGCACTCGACCGGTTGCTGGCATTGGGAGAGGCCTATCCCGACCTTAAGGCGAGCGCCAATTTCCAGGAATTGCAGCGCGAACTGGCAGATGTGGAAGACAAACTGGCCGCCGCACGCCGCGCGCTTAATGCTGCTGTGTCGCGTTACAACACCGGCCGAGAGACGTTTCCGGCCGTGCTGTTCGCCGGTGCCCTAGGCTTTCAAGAGGCTGATTTCCATCGCCTCGACGATAGTGAAAAGGGCGTCGTGGACCAGGTGCCCGATGTGAATTTCTAGGCACAATTCCGAGAGTTGGAACGACCCAGCTTATTTCTCTTGCAATTCACCCTATGCGGCTTAAATGCGCCCTTCCGCTGCCCCAAGGGATTCCCACCGCAAGGCAGCTGCTTGTAGCTTAACACGTTAGGGGGTCCCTTGAATTGCTCCAGTATCCCGACGCCAAGGCTGTAGTTCGCGCCCTCGAGCCGGACGAACCCGTGACACTGCTGCGTCCGCACGCAGCGTCGCGCGCTGCCCGATTCTTCACAGAGAAGTTTCCGGGTAAGGCGATGTACGCGGTAAAGGCCAATCCATCTCCCGATCTCATCCGTATCCTGTGGGACGCGGGCGTGACCCATTACGACGTCGCATCCATTGCCGAAGTGCGGATGGTGCGCGATACGCTGCCCGATGCAACGCTGTGCTTCATGCACCCGGTGAAGACCAGGCGCGCCGTGCGCGAGGCCTACTTCGAGCATGGTGTGAAGACCTACAGCCTCGATACGTTGGAAGAACTGGCCAAGGTTGTCGAAGCGACCACGTCTGAAGACGGATCGCCCGCGAAGGACCTGAACCTGCTGGTGCGCTTGCGCGTCTCGTCCGAGCATTCGGAACTGTCGCTCGCCGCCAAGTTCGGCGTCGACCTCGCTGATGCTGCACCGCTGCTGCAGGCGACCCGCCAGCATTGCGACGCACTTGGCATCTGCTTCCACGTCGGTAGCCAGGCGATGACACCATTTGCCTATGTGCAAGCGCTGGAACGCGTTCGTGCGGCGATTGTGGAGGCAGCCGTCACTGTCGACATCATCGATGTTGGCGGCGGCTTCCCCAGCGTTTATCCCGATCTCGATCCGCCTGCGCTGGAAGACTATTTCCAGCTGATCCACCAGCATTTCGAAGCGCTGCCGATTTCCTATTCGGCCGAGCTCTGGGCGGAGCCGGGCAGGGCGCTGTGCGCGGAATATTCCTCCATCATCGTGAAGGTGGAAAAGCGCCGCGGCGACGAGCTCTACATCAACGACGGTGCCTACGGCGCGCTGTTCGATGCGGCGCACGTTGCATGGCGCTTCCCGGTGGTTGCTCTGGAGGACGACCTGCGCAATCCTCTGGCCGAATTCTCTTTCTATGGCCCGACCTGCGACGATGCGGACTTCATGAAGGGACCCTTCATGCTGCCCGAGGATATTCAGGCCGGCGATTATATCGAGATCGGCATGCTGGGCGCATACGGCGCGGCAATGAAGACCAACTTCAATGGTTTTGGCGCTACCGAGGCAGTCCATGTGGCGGACGAACCGATGTTCAGCCTCTATCGGGGTGATCGCCCCGATCCGCGCAGCAGTGACAACGTGGTGAGCCTGCGCTGATTTTCGGCGACAGGCCCACCCACGTGGGTCGTCAATCGAACATGCTGATGCCGCGCGATTCGCGCTCGGTTGAACGGTGCAGGATGCCTTCGGATGGCAGTTCCGGCTTGAACGCGTTGTGGCAGCCCTCGCAGTTCTCGATCAGCCGGTCGCCGATGGCGCGCCAGGCTTCCACATCGGTTGACTGCGCTTCGGCCAGCGGCAGCGCGTCCTGACCGATCAGGGTGAGCTGGTCAGCCCATTCCTGCCAGTTCTCTTCTGCCGTCCACTGCGCATCGTATTCGCCGCTGCCGGGCACTTTCATAACCTGTCCGCCCAGGATCATGTCGTAGGTAGCGCTGCGGACGAGGTCCCAGTCCATTTCATCCTTGGGCAGGTCGCCGTTGCCGACCGTCCAGATGAAATCGGCAGAGTTGTCGATCAGACCGACCATCGTCGCATTGATGCTGACCGGCAGTTCAGTCAGGGCGGGGCTGGAAGCAGCTTCTTCCTCGACCGGTGCGGCATTGTTGCAGGACGCCAGTGCTAGGGCGGAAAGCCCCACGCCAATGATGGTGTGAATACGCATACTCATCTCCCTTTGGGCGACCCTTGGGAAATCAAGCATGACACCGCGCGAAGCGGCTGCATTGACGCAGGTCAAGCGACCGTCAGTTGCGGGTGACAACAACCTGCATGAACTGCGGCTGGCTTCTTGGTCCGTCGCCAAGCATGGCGTTGGGGTAGTTACCAGGCGGCAGGGAAGTGAGCGGCATTCCTGCGGCTGCCAACGCATAGGGCGAGACGCGGTGGCGTGTGCATAGTCCTCCGGAGCCATCGTTGATGAGCGGCGTTTCGAATTCCACGCCGATGGTGGCATCCTTACTGCGGCGCACTTCGCAAACGACCAACTGACCACCGCCCAGATCGAGAACGAGGCCGGTGCCGATCGGAACGCCGACGAGTCCCTCGATCCGAGAGCCTGTTTTGCTGAGATCGCGCATCACCGCCTCGTAACGGTGATCTTCATGGATCACGCCGATGCGACGGAACACGCTGCGGCGCTCGGGGCGATAGGTGTCCGGACCATCCGGCTTGATCTGGTAGCCACCACTGGCAATCTCTGCGAGAATTTCGTCCTGCGGCCGCGCTTTCGAATAGATCCAGCCCTGGATATATTTCGCGCCCTTTTCGCAGACGAGATTGAACTGGTCGAAGGCCTCCACGCCTTCCACTGTCACGTCCATCCTCAGCGCATCGGACAGGCCGATGATAGCCGAGATGATCTTGGCCGAGTTCTGGTCCTTCTGCGTGCAGCTGTCGACGAAGCTCTTGTCCACCTTCAGCTTGTCGAACGGGGCAGAGCGCAAGTAGCTGAGCGAGGAATAGCCCGTTCCGAAATCGTCCAGCGCCAGTCGAACGCCAAGGTGTTTCAGTGCGGTGAAGGTCTTCTCCGTAGCCTCGATGTCACCCACGAATACCGTTTCGGTGAGTTCTAGTTCGAGCCGGTCCGGGTCGATGCCCGTTTCACCCAGAACCTGCGTCACGACAGCGATGAAGCCTTTGTTGGCGAACTGCTTGGCAGAGACATTCACGGCAACGCGCACGCTCTCCGGCCACTGGAGAGCATCCTCGCAAGCCCGGCGAATGGCCCATTCGCCAAGGCGGTTAATGAGGTCGGAATCCTCGGCGACGGGAATAAAATGGTTGGGCGGAATATTGCCCTTGTCGGGATGCTCCCAGCGCATCAGCGCTTCAAAGCCGACGATCATGTTGTCGCTTGTGCGCACCACGGGCTGGTAGTGCAGCTTCATCTGCTCCTTCTCCAGTGCCTCGCGCATGTCGTCCAGCATGATCTGGCGTTCCTGCTCGACGTCCTTCAGTTCTGCCGAATAGAAGCGGTACATGCCGCGCCCGCCATTCTTGGCTGCATAAAGCGCAAGGTCGGCAGAGCGGGTGAGCTCGTCACGTTCAAGACCATCGTAGGGAGCAATCGACACGCCGACAGAGGCACCGATGATCGCGCGCTTGCCTTCCACCTGATAGGGGGAGGATAGCATCTGGATAATCTTGTCGGCCAGTTCGCCCAATTCGCCGCGATCGTCCATGTCGGGCAGGATGAGCTGGAACTCGTCACCGCCCATGCGGCCAATCTCGCCGCGATTACCGACGACTGCACGCAAGCGATCAGCCACCTGTCGCAACAAGTCATCGCCGGCGGGGTGGCCCATCGTGTCGTTGACATATTTGAACTTGTCGAGGTCCAGCAACATCAAGGCACAGGAGCGCTTGGCGCTCTTGTAAGCCGACAAGGTCGAATCGAGACGACGGTCCATCCGGTGGCGGTTCGCCAGCCCGGTCAGCGCGTCGTATTCTGCCATGCGCGAATCTTCGAGCTTGCGCTGGAATTCGATTGTGATGTCCTTGGCGCTACCGCGATATCCGCGGAAAGTGCCATCCGTATCCATCTTCGGATGACCGGAAAGTCGCCACCATCGTGGCTTGGCGGTTTTGCCGACGAATTTCACCACAAGGTCTGTGAGCTTGTTGCGGGTCGAAAGCTGGAAGTTGAGGGGGCGATCCGATTTTTCGTCGGGGTTGTCTCGGTCGATTTCGAAAAGCGATACCAGCGGCTGTCCGATTATCTCGGCGGTATCGAAGCCGAGGCACGCCATAGCCTTTTCGGAAAGATAGATCAGGCGGCCTTCGGCATCACTGGCCCAGATCCAGCCGATGCCTGCCTGTTCAAAGTCGTCGAGCACCTCGCGGCGCAGAGCATCGCCGTCGTTGCTCCTTGCTCCGGTAAGTCCCTTTAGAAGGCCGGTAACCGCCATTTGCCTTATCACACTCCACACCTGGTCGAGAGATCGACCTCAGCAAGCAGCTTTGTCGGGCAATGGTTAATTTCGCGCTAAACTTATGGGTACGGACTCCACTGGGTCCGATAAAAACTGTCAGGCAGCCTGACGCAGTTCCAGATCGAGACGATCCCAGATCTCCACCAGCGCTTCTGCCAATTCGTCCATCATTGTTTCGGAATGGGCAGGGCCGGGAGTGAAGCGCAAACGCTCCGTTCCGCGGGGTACAGTGGGGAAGTTGATCGGCTGCACGTAGACGCCATACTCGGCGAGCAGGATGTCGCTGATCTTCTTCGCACGCACCGGATCACCGACCATCAGCGGAACGATGTGGGTGGTGCTGTCCATCACGGGCAGACCCTTGGCGCGCAGTTTGTTCTTCAGCATGGCTGCAGCGGCCTGCTGGCCGTCGCGCTCCACGCTGCTTCCCTTCAGATGGCGGACAGAAGCGAGAACGCCTGCCACCAGCACAGGGCTGAGCGAGGTGGTGAAGATGAAGCCCGGCGCATAGGACCGGATGCAGTCGATCACTTTCTTGCTGGAAGCGACATAGCCGCCCATCACGCCAAATGCCTTGCCCAGCGTGCCTTCGATCAGGTCGATACGATGTGCCGCATCGTCACGCTCAGAAATACCGCCGCCGTGATCGCCGTACATGCCCACGGCGTGCACTTCGTCGATGTAGGTGAGGGCGTTGTACTTTTCGGCCAGATCGCAGATCGCGTGGATCGGAGCCACGTCGCCGTCCATGGAATAGACGCTCTCGAAGGCGATGACCTTGGGCGTGTCGCTGTCTTCAGCGGCGAGCAGTTCTTCCAGGTGTTCCACATCATTGTGGCGGAAGATGCGCTTCTCGCAGCCGGAGTTGCGAATGCCGGCAATCATGCTGGCGTGGTTCAACTCGTCGGAGAAGATCATGCAACCTGGCAGCAGCTTGGCCAGAGTGGAAAGCGTGGCGTCGTTCGATACGTATCCGCTGGTGAACAGAAGCGCGGCTTCCTTGCCGTGCAGGTCGGCCAACTCGTTCTCGAGCTGAATGTGATAGTGCGTGTTGCCGCCGATGTTGCGCGTGCCGCCGGAGCCAGCGCCCACGTCGTGCAACGCTTCTTCCATTGCCGCGATCACCTTGGGGTGCTGACCCATGGCGAGGTAATCGTTCGAGCACCACACGGTGATCGGCTTCGGGCCATTGTGGCCGGCGAAGCAGCGCGCATTGGGGAAGGCACCCTTGTTGCGAAGGATGTCGATAAAGACGCGGTAACGCCCCTCGGAGTGCAGGCGATCAATCGCCTGGTCGAAGATCTGGTCGTAGTTCAGCGTACTTGTCCAAGCTGCGCCGCTGTCGGACTCGCGGCCTTCTCTCGAGGCGGATTTAGTCAATTGTGACGCGGGTTTGAAGCACGAAGTTTGCGAACCGTTCGCATTAAAGTCGCAGGATTCTGCGGATTCCGTATGGCTCGAGGCCGCCGAGAAGAGCCGGGTTATCTTGTTCATCACCTGTCACAATCGCATAGTCTTCGCCTTGCCGGTCGAACGACTGGCTTTGCGTGAGATAGGCGATGCGACGGGCGATTCCTTGCGCTCCGTCAATGAATTGAACTTTATCGCCGAAAGCTGCAGCCAGTTCCTCCTGCACCAGCGGGAAGTGGGTGCAAGCGAGAACGACGGTGTCGATGTCCTCGCCGCCCGGTTGCTGGCGCAGACCCTGTGCGGCGCGTTCGAAAATTGCCGGATCGGGCTTTCCGCCCCGCAGCTTCAATTCTGCCGCATCGACGAGTTCGGGCGCGGCAAAGCGCAGCAGGCGCTTGCCCTTGGCGAATTCGGCCTCGAGATTGTCGACATAGGTCTGCCGGATTGTCGCGGCCGTCCCAAGCAGGCCAATGGTGCCGGAGCGCGTCATTTCCGCCGCGGGCTTGATCGCCGGGACAGTGCCGACGATCGGTGTTTCCAGCACGTCGCGCACCATGCCGAGCGCAATGGTGCTGGCGGTATTGCAGGCGATGCAGATGAGGCGCGGATGCAAACGTTCGGCAAGGCGGCCCAACAGACCAGCCACGCGAGCAGCCACCTCTGCCTCTGTCTTCTCGCCGTAAGGTATTCCTGCAAAATCGGCGGCGTAGATTACGGGTGCGTCCGGCAGTTGCTCGCGAAGTGCGCCGAGAACGCTCAAGCCACCGAGGCCGGAATCGAACAGCAGGATCGGGGCAGATGCATCTTGTGTCACGCAAAGCGCCCTAAATCGAAATGCAGGGCTTCGACAAGCACGACAGTTGCAGTTAAGGGATTGGCGATGGAACAATTTCTAGGATTCCTGCTGGGATATGCCTGCGGCTCGATCCCCTTCGGTCTGCTTCTGGCCAAGGCGGGCGGCATGGGCGACATCCGCAAGATCGGCAGCGGAAACATCGGCGCAACCAACGTGTTGCGCACCGGTTCGAAGAAACTGGCAGCGGCAACGCTGCTGTTCGATCTGGCTAAGGGACTGGTGCCGGTGCTGCTGGCCAAGGCCCTTTTCGATCAACCTGCCATGATGCCCGAGGCTGGGTATGGCCCCGTTCCCCTCGCGGCGCTGGGTGCGGTTCTTGGTCATTGTTTTCCGGTCTGGCTCGGCTTTAAGGGTGGGAAGGGCATCGCCACCAACGCAGGTGTTTCGTTCGGTCTCGCCTGGCCGATCGGACTGACCTACGCAATGGTTTGGATCGCACTCGTCTACTTTTCCCGCATCAGTTCTCTGGCTGGCATGAGCGCGGTAGTGGCTGCTGCAATCGCTGCAATCGTGCTGGGCTACGCAAGCTACGTGCCCATGACCGTGATCATTGCCGTGCTCGTTCTCTGGCTGCACCGCGCGAACATCGGACGCCTGATGCGTGGTGAAGAACCGAAAGTCGGGCAGGGCAAGTGAGCGACGCGTCCGCGCTGACTCAGGAAGAGGCTTTCGCTCGCATCCGGCTGCTGCGCTCGGCCAATATCGGTCCGGTCAGCTATGCGCAGTTGCTCCTTCGCTTCGGAAGTGCCCGCGAAGCGATCGAGGCATTGCCAGACCTCGCCGCGCGCGGTGCGAAACGCAATTACCATGCCGCGCCGCGCGAGCGGATTGAGCGTGAGGTACAGGCAGCGCGCAAAGCCGGTGCGCGTTATCTCTTCCACGATCAGCCCGATTATCCTGCAAACCTCGCTGCTCTCGAAGGCGCTCCGCCGATTGTCACCATGCGTGGCGATCTGTCGCTGGCATCGAAGCCCTGTGTCGCCATGGTGGGAGCGCGCAACGCTTCGGCTGCGGCAGTAAAGCTGGCACGCGATTTTGCACGCGAGCTGGTTCAAGAGGGTTTCGTCGTCGTTTCCGGTCTTGCCAAGGGTATCGACGGAGCCTGTCACGAGGGTGCTTTCCCGCATACCATCGGCGTGATCGCCAGCGGGATCGACATTGCCTACCCCGCGCAGCATTCCGATCTCCAGGAGAAGATCGCCAGCGAAGCCCTGCTGATTGCAGAGGAGCCGCCTGGCACCGAACCTCGGGGCCAGCAATTCCCCAAGCGCAACCGCATCATCGCGGGCCTGGCGATGGGGACGCTCGTCGTGGAAGCGGCTCCCAAGTCCGGCTCGCTGATTACCGCGCGTCTGGCAGGGGAGGCCGGGCGTGAGGTCATGGCGATACCGGGTCATCCGGCTGACAGCCGTTCGCATGGATGCAACCAGTTGATCCGAGAGGGCGCAGTTCTGGTGCAGACGCCGCAGGACGTTGTGGAACTGCTTTCCGACTTCGATGGCCAGCCTCGCTCCAATGTGCGCGAGCTTGGCGCGCAATACGCTTTCGCCGAAACCGAAGACGAACTGCCCCCGGATGACATCGCCGCGCTGCTTTCGACGGCACCGGTTGCCGTTGACGAACTGGTCCGCCAGATCGGCACGACACCCGGCGCTGTGCAGATGGCGCTGCTGGAACTGGAGATAGCCGGCCGTCTTGAACGCCATGCCGGCGGGAGAGTGAGCCTTGCCTGATCGCGACAAAACAGCCGTGACCTTCGCCCGCCGCGTATACATCGTCGCGGCGATCTACGGTTTCCTCGCCGTGCCGGTTCTCTATCTTACCGAGGCACCCGATCCGCATCGGCTGCTCTATTTCGCATTCGCCGGGATTGCGCTGGTGTTCCAGGGCATCTTCCTGGTCATTGCACGCGATCCGTTGCGCTACGCTGCCTTCTTGCCGCTCACCGTGTTCGAGAAAGTGAGCTTCGGCGTTCCGGCGCTGGCTTTCTGGTCTCAAGGGCAAGCCGCCGATGACATGGCACTGGGCGGCGCGGTCGACCTTTTGTTCGCGGCACTTTTCATTATCGCGTGGCTGAAGATGCGAAAGGTGGCTTGACGAATCTGGCCGATCCTCACCACCCTCGCGCGTACGTACACGTAAGGCCCGCTGTCCGGGCCGCACTTCAGGACTATCCGGAACCACAATGCAGCTTGTAATTGTCGAGTCGCCTGCCAAGGCGAAAACCATCGAGAAATATCTGGGCGCGGACTTCAAGGTCCTCGCTTCCTATGGCCATGTGCGCGACCTTCCGCCGAAGGACGGATCGGTGCGTCCAGAGGACGATTTCGCGATGGATTGGGAAGTCTATTCCGATCAACGCAACCGCTCTCAGGTGAAGGCGATTGCCGATGCCGCCAAGGATGCCGACTGCCTGATACTTGCCACTGACCCTGACCGCGAAGGCGAAGCGATCAGCTGGCATGTCATGGACCTCCTGAAGAAGCGCAAGGCGCTGCCTACGAAAGTGGAGCGCGTTACGTTCAACGCCATCACTAAGTCTGCAGTGACCGAGGCGATGAAGCACCCGCGCGACCTCGATCAGGATCTGATCGACGCCTACCTTGGCCGCCGCGCCCTTGATTATCTCTTCGGCTTCACGCTTTCGCCAGTGCTGTGGCGCAAGCTGCCGGGCGCCAAATCGGCGGGCCGGGTGCAGTCAGTGGCATTGCGCCTGATTTGCGAGCGAGAGCGCGAGATCGAGGTCTTTAAGCCAGACGAGTATTGGTCGGTTGTGGCCAAGATGGAAGAGGACGGCACTGCCTTCGATGCGCGCCTCGTGCGCTTTGACGGCAAGAAGCTTGAACGTCTGTCCATCGGCGACAAGGGCACTGCGGATGCTGCGAAGGCCGCAGTCGAGAGCGGCCACTTCAAGGTCGAGGAAGTCGAGACAAAGCCGGTAAAGCGCAATCCTGCGCCGCCGTTCACCACCTCCACGTTGCAGCAGGAAGCCGCGCGCAAGCTGGGCTTCTCTGCCAGCCACACCATGCGCTGCGCTCAGACGCTCTATGAAGCAGGTGCGATTACCTACATGCGTACTGACGGCGTGCAGATGGACATGGGTGCAATCATGGCTTGCCGCGATGCAATCGCGGAGCGCTTCTCCGACGACTACCGTCCTGAAAAGCCACGTTTCTATTCCACCAAGGCCAAGAACGCCCAGGAAGCGCACGAGGCCATCCGTCCTACCAATTTCAGTCGCGACCGCGCCGGTTCGGGCGACGAGGCCAAGCTGTACGACCTGATCTTCAAGCGCGCGATGGCCAGCCAGATGGCCACTGCGCAACTGGAGCGCACCACGATAACCATGCGGGAAGCGACAGGTGCGCACGAACTGCGCGCCACCGGGCAGGTGGTGAAGTTCCCCGGTTTCCTGGCCGTCTATTCCGAAAGCTTCGACGAAAAGTCGGATGACGACGACGACAATCTGCTGCCCGTAATGCGCAAGGGAGATTCGCCAGCGAAAAAGGCTGTCGAGGCAACCCAGCACTTTACCCAGCCGCCGCCGCGTTTTTCCGAGGCGAGTCTGGTGAAGCGATTGGAAGAACTGGGCATCGGACGTCCGTCGACCTATGCGTCCACCATCCAGACGCTGCGCGATCGCGACTACGTTCGAATGGAGAAAAACCGTTTCTTTGCAGAAGATTCGGGGCGTCTCCTGACGGCGTTTCTCGAACGTTTCTTCCCCCGCTATGTTGCCTACGACTTCACCGCGGAGATGGAAGACGAACTGGACGAAGTTTCCGGTGGCCGTTTCGAATACAAGACCTTGCTCGAAAACTTCTGGCGCGACTTCAAGCCCAAGAGCGACGAGGTTATGGAGCGCCAGCCTTCGGAAGTGACGGAGGTGCTGGACACCTTCCTCGAGGATTTCCTCTTCCCCGAACGTGAGGATGGCCACAATCCCCGCTGGTGTCCGCTATGCGCAGAACAGGGCCGCGAAGGCGGCGAACTGCATCTGCGCGGTGGCCGCTACGGCGCTTTCATCGGCTGCGTGAACTATCCGGAATGCACATTCAGGCGCAAATTCGGCCAGCCGGGGGGTGAGGATGGCAGCGATGATGGAGTAATGGGCGAAGACCCTGCAACGGGCTTGCCGGTAGAGCGAAAGACCGGGCGTTTTGGCCCCTATGTCCAGACGGGAGAGGGCAAGGAGATCAAACGTGCCTCCATCCCCAAGGACCTCGACGATTTCGATCTGGAATGGGCGCTGAAACTGCTGAGTCTGCCGCGCATCGTCGGCCAGCATCCTGACACAGGAAAAGACATAGAGGCAGGTCTGTGGCGCTACGGCCCGGCAGTGCGCCATGAGGGCACCTACGGTAAGCTGCAGAACACGCGCGAGATATTCGAGATCGGTATGAACCGCGCCGTCGACCTGCTGGCCCAATCCGCCAACCGCAAGGGCGGCGGGCGTGGTTCGCGCGAGCCGCTCAAGGTCTTCGGCAAGAACGATGCCGGTGACGAGATAAAGCTGATGGATGGCCGCTACGGTGCCTATGTCACTGACGGCACGACCAATGCGACGATCCCGAAGGATAAGGACAAGGATGCTCTTACGCTCGAGGAGGCGCTGGAACTGATCTCTGCCAAGGCGGCAAAGGGCCCGGCGAAGAAGAAGCGCAAGGCTCCGGCGAAGAAGAAGGCGCCTGCCAAAAAGAAGCCTGCAGCCAAGAAAACGAAGGCCGCCAAGAGCTGAGCTGAAGGAGGCAGCGGCAACTTTCGGCTGCTGCCTTTTTCGCACTTGCACAATCTGCAAGGGGCACTCACATGGTGGCGATGGAACGTCACCACGAAACACGCGCAAGGCAGGAAGGTCGTGCCGCACCGGACGATCATGCCGGACTGCCGAAGCCGCGGCGATTGTGGGCAATCATCGCAATCAGTTTCGGCACTTCGCTGCTGGTGATCGACGGCTCGATTGCCAACGTCGCCTTGCCGACTATCGCGCGTGATCTAGGCGTAAGCGAGGCGGCGGTTACCAATGTGGTGACTGTCTATCAGCTCGTGCTGGTGATGCTGCTTCTGCCGTTCTCATCACTGGGCGACAGGCTTGGCCACAGACGGCTCTATCAGATCGGCCAGGCACTATTCATGGCGGCGTCTGCTGCTTGTTTCTTCGCCGATAATTTTGTCGTCCTTCTCCTTCTGCGCGCCGTGCAAGGGATCGGCGCGGCTATGGCCTTGAGTGTTTCTGCCGCGATGCTGCGGCAAATATATCCGGCCAACCGGCTTGGTACCGGAATGGGTGTGAACAGCGTGATCGTCGCAAGTTCCGCCGCGCTCGCACCTACGCTTGGCGGTTATATCGTGGGGCACTTGCCCTGGCAGACGATCTTTGTGGCCGCTGCACCGATGGCTATCATCTCATTGTTGCTTGGGCGCGCGCTTCCCGAGCCTGAGCCACAGGATCGACCTTCGCAGTGGCGCAGTGCTACACTTAGTGCGCTAACTATGCTGCTGCTGGTTGGCGGCATCCAGCTTGGCACTCATGATGCGCTGATACTGGGCATTGTCGGCTTCGCACTCGGTATATTGGCTCTCCTTTTCCTGATACGCAGAGAGCGCCACCGCGATGCGCCCGTGTTCCCTGTCGATCTGCTTGCCAAACCGGTTATCGGCCTGTCGGCGCTTGCCAATTTCGCGAGCTTCATTTCCGCTGGCGCCCTCATGCTCGGTCTGCCGTTCCGCCTTGAAACCGGGATGGGTTACGAACCGCAGACGGTTGGCCTGCTGCTTTTGCCGTTCCCGCTCACCATGCTGGTGGTGTCACCGCTTGCTGGCTGGGCGTCGGACAGGATTGCCGCAACCAAGCTGGGTGTCACCGGCATGACCATCGCCATCGTGGGCCTGCTATTGCTGGCCACCATGCCCGATCAGCCGGGCGAGTGGGGGATCGCCTGGCGCCTAAGCCTGACGGCAATGGGCTTCGGCTTGTTCTTCAGTCCCAATTCGCGCCTGCTGATCGGCCGCGCGCCGAGAGACCGGGCGGCTGCCGCTGGTGGCCTGCTGTCCACCGCGCGCCTTTTCGGACAGACCATGGCGGCCGTCGTCATCGGCATCGTGCTTGCAAGCGGCATGGGCCTTGGCCCGGTTCCGCTCTACGTCAGCTGCGCGCTGGCCGTATTGGCTGCATTGGCGAGCCTCGCGCGTTTCTCCCAGCGGGACAATCCGGCGAACGGGTAAGGCGTTACTTCACCCAGTCCAGCCCGATTTCCTCGTAAACCTCGCGGTTTTCGGCCCACTTTTCGTCCACTTTCACGTGGAGGAAAAGGTGGACCTTCACGCCGAGCATCTCTGCCAGTTCCTTTCGCGCAGCCTCGCCGATGGCCTTGATGCGGCTGCCTTGCTTGCCGAGTACAATGGGCTTCTGGCTATCGCGCGCGATGACGATTTGCTGGCGAATTTCGACGCTGCCGTCAGGCCGCTGGGTGTAGCTTTCGGGGCGCACTGCGGCGTCGTAGGGCAGTTCCTCGTGCAACTGCTGGTATAGCTGTTCGCGCGTCACCTCGGCGGCAAGCAGGCGCTCTGAGGCATCGGAAACCTGATCCTCGGGATAGTGCCAAGGCCCCTCCGGCATCATCGCTGCGAGGCGTTCCTTCAACTCAGGTACGCCGTCGCCGGTCAGGGCGGAGACGAAGAACACCTCGCTGAAGTCGGCAAGCTGGGTCAGTTCCTGCGCCAGTTCTAGCAGCGGTTCCTTCTTCGACACGTCCACTTTGTTGAGGACGAGGATCTTGCGTTCCTTGCGGTCCTTCAACTGCTCGACCAGCGGCATCAGTTCGTGGCGGCGCTGCTTGATCGGGTCGACCACCAGCAGCACGGCGTCGGCTTCCACCGCGCCTTCCCAGGCCGCGCTCACCATGGCGCGGTCAAGGCGGCGCTTCGGCTCGAAGATGCCGGGCGTGTCGACGAGGATCATCTGCGTCTCGTCTAGCAGGGCGATGCCAAGCAGGCGGGCGCGCGTGGTCTGCGCCTTGGCGCTGGTAATTGCGACTTTCTGGCCGACAAGCTGGTTCACCAGCGTGGACTTGCCCGCATTGGGCGCGCCGATCACGGCGACGAGGCCGCACTTCTGCTGTTCGGATTCGCTCATCCGTATTTCTCCATGAACAGTCGCGCGGCCTCGGTCTCGGCCTCGCGCTTGCCGCCAGCGGTCGCTTCGACAGCGCCGACTTTGTGCACGCTCACCTCAACGGTGTAGCGGCGGTTGTGATCGGGGCCGGTGGTATCCGTCACCTTGTATTCCGGCGGACGCCGCTGGTTGCCGGCGGCCCATTCCTGCAGCGCGCTCTTGGGATGCTTGCGGCGACCTGTTTCGCCTTCGAATACATCCCGCCAGAGATTGCGCGTCAGGTCACGCGTGGGGTCAAAGCCGGCTTCGAGGAAATTCGCGCCCAGCAGTGCCTCCATGATGTCACCCAGCACATTGTCGCTGTCCTGCGCGCCGTCCTCACGGGCCTGCTTTCCCAGACGGACATGGTCCGCGGTACCCAGCACGCGCGCGCGGCCAGCGCAGGTCTGCTTGCTAACCAGCGCATTCAGGCGCTGGGCGAGCTTGCCTTCCGCGCTGTTCGAATGATCGTAGAGCCAGTCCGCAATGGTCAGGCCCAGCACGCGGTCGCCCAGGAATTCGAGGCGGTCGTAGTCTTTCGACTCACCCGTGCTGCCGTGGGTCAGCGCTTCGTGCCAGATGGCTTCGTTCCTCACGGCAAAGCCGTTGCGCTCCAGCCATTGCCGTGTTTCGGGCTCAAGCGTGCTCATATGCCCTTGAACATCCGGTTCCAGCGCACGCCGTTGCCCCACGACCAGTACATGAAGCTTGCTTCAGCGACGAGGTTCTCTGTCGGCACAAGGCCAACCCATCCGCCGGAAACGGAAGCGCGGCGGCTGTCCTGCGAGTTGTCGCGGTTGTCGCCCATCATGAAGACGTGGCCTTCGGGCACGATCACGGGCGCTGTGTTGTCGACGCCGACGATGCCCAGGTCGAGCACGTCGTAGCTGACGCCATTGGGCAGTGTTTCACGGAACTGCGGATAGCGGCAGGCGGGGGCCCCTTCTTCGGTCTGCATGGCGAAACGGCCCGAATAGCAGCGTTCGCCTGCGGGGAGTTCGAGCACGAAGTCCTCGATCCTCTCCTTGGGTACGGCTTCGCCGTTCAGGATAACCTGCCCATCCACCATCTGCACCGTGTCACCGGGCAGGCCGATCACGCGCTTGATGTAGTCGGTATGGTCGATCGGGTGCTTGAAGATCGCAACGTCGCCGTGTTCCGGAAGGCTGGCGAAAACGCGTCCGTCGCCAACGTCCATGTCGAACGGAAGCGAATAGCGCGAGTAGCCGTAGGACCATTTCTGCGCGAACAGGTAATCGCCCACCAGCAGGCGCGGCATCATGCTTTCGGAAGGGATGTTGAAGCTGGTGAAGACGAGTGTGCGGAACAGCAGCACCACGATCACCAGCTTGACCAGGAACCAGCCGAAGCTCTTCCAGTCTTCCTTCTCTTTCGGCTTCGCCTCTTTCGGCTCAACCACTTCGCGCGGGGTAACGTTTTCAGTCATCGGCGGCGGTCTTGTTGCGAGAGGGCCGCTGCGTCAAGCGTGCGTATGCAAAAGGCGGCGAATGGACGATGCCGAAGGGCTAATGTGGAACACATGGAACACTGTTCTGGCGAGAATATCCTTGCGGGCGCCACAGGTGTCTTCGCAATTGCACAAAAAGCCCCGATTTGCGGTTTTCAATCATGGCGCGAGGGCCTAGCCAAGAGGCACACCGGTAGGAAAGGAATCGCACCTAGTGAGCATGACCCGCGACGAAGCCTGGAGGGCGCTGGCCCTGCATCCCGATCCCACTCTGGCGGAACTGTTCGCCGAGGACCCGGACCGGTTGGAAAAGCTTTCCGCGCGCATCGAGCTTGGTGAAGTCGGTATACTTTTCGACTGGTCGAAAACCCATCTTACCGAACAGTTGCTTGGCGAATTCGAGGCGCTGGCCGAAGCAGCCGACTTCGATGCCATGCGTGAGCGGCTGTTTGCTGGAGAGGTGGTGAATCCGACGGAGAACCGCGCGGCAGAACATTCTGCTTTGCGCGGCGTCGGCAAGGATTCCAGCGTCGAGGAAGCCGAGGCCTTGCTCGAACGAATGAAGCTGTTGGTCGGCGCCATCCACGAAGGCGCGCTGGGCGAGGTAAAGCACTTGATTCACGTCGGCATCGGCGGCAGCGCGCTCGGCCCGGCACTGGCGGTGGACGCATTGGGGCGCGACGATCCAAAGGTTGATGTGCATGTCGTTTCCAACATCGATGGTGTCGCTCTGGAAGAGGCTTTCGAGGCCTGCGATCCCGAGACGACCCTCATCGCTGTTGCATCCAAGACCTTTACTACCATCGAGACGATGACGAATGCCCATTCGGCGCTGAAATGGCTCGCCGACAACGGCGTGTCCGATCCCACGGGCCGCGTGATCGCGCTCACCGCCTATCCTGAAAAGGCCGTGGAATGGGGCGTGGACGAAACGCGCATCCTGCCGTTTGCAGAGAGCGTGGGCGGGCGTTACTCGCTGTGGTCCTCCATCGGCTTTCCCGTCGCCATCGCTATCGGTTGGGACGATTTCGAAGCCATGCTGGAAGGCGCCGCGGCGATGGACCGACATTTCCGCGATACGGACGGCCGCGCCAACCTGCCACTGCGCGCGGCCTTCTCCGACCTGTTCTACCTGCGCCTGCGCGGCTGCCAGACCCGCGCCGTCTTTGCTTATGACGAACGCCTGCGCCTGTTGCCGGACTATCTTCAGCAGCTGGAGATGGAATCGAACGGCAAGAGCGTGACTGTCGAAGGTGAACCGTCAGGCCCGACTGCGCCGATCACCTGGGGCGGGGTGGGCACCGATGCCCAGCACGCCGTCTTCCAGTTGCTGCACCAGGGCACGCACCTGGTGCCGGTGGATTTCATCGCCAGCATCGAGCCGGGCGACATGCTGGATGCAGCGCACCACCATATTCTGCTGATGAACTGCTTTGCGCAGGGCGCCGCATTGATGGCAGGGCGGGAGAGCGACGATCCGCATCGCAGCTATCCCGGCAACCGTCCCTCGGCCACGATCCTGTGCGACGATCTGGATGCCACCACTTTCGGCGCGCTCGTCGCCTTCCACGAACACCGCGTGTTTGCGCAGGCGGTGATGCTGGACATCAATCCGTTCGACCAGTTCGGCGTGGAACTGGGCAAGGAAATCGCCAGGAAGATCGAGAAGGGCGGAGAGCGTTTCGACGCCAGCACCGAGGCGCTGCTGAAGGCGGCCGGCCTGGAGTGAGCACCTCGCCGCTCTTCACGCCAATCCGGCTGAACGGGCTTGAACTGCCTAACCGCTTCGTCATGCCCGCCATGCAGCGCGGGATGTGCGAGAAGGGCGCGCCCGCGAAGGCGCTGGCGGACTATTACGCGCGCCGCGCCGAGGGTGGGGCGTCGCTCATCATCGGAGAGAGCGCGGCGGTCGATCATCCCTCGGCTACTGTGCAGCCGACTGCCGCATGGCTCAATTCGAATACGGCCGATGCCTGGCGCATGTGCGTGGATGCCGTTGGCGAAGCGGGCGGGGCGATGCTGCTCCAGCTGTGGCACGAAGGGGCCATGCGCAGCGATGGCAATGCGCTCAGCGCCTCCGGCCTGGCATATCCGGGCAAGGAAAGCGGCCGCGCGGCGACGCTGGACGAGCTTGCGGAAATTCGTGACGGCTTCGTGCGATCTGCCAGGGTGGCGCAAGACATTGGCGCGGCGGGTGTCGAAGTTCACGCCGCCCACGGCTATCTGCTCGACCAGTTCCTGTGGGCAGGCAGTAATCGCCGAACCGATGGCTACGGCGGAGACGACGTCGCCCAACGTGCCCGTTTCCCGTCAGAGATCGTCGCGGCAATCCGTGAAGAATGCGGGGACGACTTCGTGATTTCGCTGCGTATCTCGCAGTGGAAGGAAGTCGACTACGAAGCCCGCGTGGCCGAGACGCCGGAAGAACTCACGCAGCTCGTGACAATGCTGCGAGATGCCGGAGTCGATGTTCTGCATGCCTCGACCCGCCGGTTCTGGGAGCCGCAGTGGGAGGGAGATCCGCGCAATCTTGCTGCTTGGGCAAAAGCGCTGGGTGACATGCCTGTAATCACGGTCGGATCGGTCGGCCTCGACACCGACGTGATGGACACTTTCACACAAGACCGCGAGCCCGGTGCCCGCGTGGCAGAGGCCATCGATGACCTCGAACGCATGATCGAGCGGGGTGAGTGCGATCTCGTGGCAGTGGGCCGCGCCCTGATTGGTGACCCCGACTTCGTGAAGAAGGTCGAGGCGAGAGACTACGGCGCGATCCGCACGTTCCAGCGTGCCGATCTAGGTAAGCTGGAGTGGGACCTCACCGTGCTGGAGGAAGCCCAGCAGGCGCATTAGACCTTCAGGGCAGCGCGAAATACATTACCGCCAGCGCGCTCATTACGGCTATCGCGACAATGCAGATCGCTTTCATTGCCATGCTCGGTCGCGCTTCATCGGGCAGTTCGCAGCGGGTCACGACCAGGTAGTTCAGCAGCGCCAGCAGCGGAGCGATTACGAAGGTGGCGGAAGTCACGAAGTCCAGGAATACCGTGAACTCGCTCATCAACGTGAACAGCGCGACAATGGCAAGGCCGACAAGAACCAGGCAGGACCACAGGTAAGCGCGCTTCGTCGTGCTCTCGTCCTCGCGTCCCTGCCACACGGCAATGGCAACGGGCAGGGTGCGGCAATACCCGTCCACTGCGGCGATAACGGTCGTCAGCATCACGGAGAGCGCCGCGATGGCGGCGAGGATCGCCGCGCCTTCTCCAAGCGCTTCCCGGTAGAGACCCACGAGTTGGCTGGCGAAGCCCGGCGCGTCGTTCACAGGCGCGATGTCCTGTGCGTGCATCACGCCTGCGCCCATGATGCAGAAGCATACGGCCATGAATGCCGTCATGATGTAGGGCCAGCGGAAGCTGGCGCGCGCTTCATCGATGTGTGGGTGCGCCTCTGGCGGCAACGAATGGTCCGCCTCCACTTTCCAGACGGAAACGATCACCGATACGTCCATCGGATTGGGCATGAAGCCGGCCAGCGCCACGATGAAGAGCAGGGCGGTGGTCTGCTGTGTCCAGGTAAAATCGGTCAGCGTGCCCCATTCAACGCGCGTCAGAACCATGATGGTGGTGATGAGGGTGGAGACGACGAGAAAGGCCAGCATCAGCGCGTTCACGCGGTCGAGGAGCCGATATCCGCCTCGCAACAACAAGGCTGACGCTGCGATCAGGACCAGTGTCGCCATCACGGGCACAGGGAGGAGCGTGCCGAAGACCGCCGATATGATCCCCGCCGTCGCCGCCGCGAGGGCCGCCCAGACGATCGGTACCAGCGGGATGACGGTTATGAGAAACAGGGCCAGTGCCCACAGACCAAGCTCGCGGTAGCCGGTTAGCAGCGATTGCCGCCGCGCATGGCTGAAATCCACGCCGAAGCGGAAGGCCGGGTACTTGAGCAGGTTCGCCAGCACGATCACGCCTATCAATGCCGCGCCGAACATCGCACCCGCGCGGGTAGACTGGACGAGGTGAGAGGTGCCGATTGCCGCGCCTGTGAATAGCAGGCCGGGCCCTGCCATTCTGCGAATTATGCTCTGTTTCATACGGCAATCCCCCAATTCCCGATGGCGCCACCTGCGCCTGTTCAATCGCGCCAGCTACGGCCCTCCAGCTCGACGGTTACGACTTCGTCCAACGACTCGGCATCGTCGCCGAGGGCGAAGGCATAAGTGCCGGCCGAAATCGTCCAGCCTTCACCGTTCCAGTCCGCCAGAAGCCGCGGATCGATCTGCAATTCAACCGGGGCGCTCTGGCCCGGCTCCAGTTCGATCCGCTCAAACCCCACCAGTCGCAGAGCATCGGTGCCGTTGCGGCTGACGAGGTAAAGCTGACCGATCATGGCGCCCGCGCGGTCGCCCGTGTTGCTGACCGTGAAGCTTGCGGCGCTGCCATCGGTTTCCAGACCGGACGCAGAGAAGCTGGTGTAACTCAAGCCGAAACCGAATGGGAACAAGGCCTGCTGACCCTGTCGCGCATTCCAGCGATAGCCGAGATCGGAGCCTTCGATATTGTAGTCAGTCGATAGACGCGAGTCTGGCGAGGGTGGGTTGCCGCCAAAGTCCGGGTCGTATTCCAGCATGCCGGGAATGGTCTCTCGGGGAAGCTGGCTGGCTGTGCGGGGGAACGTGATCGGCAGTCTGCCGCTGGGATTAATGTCTCCGAACAACACGCCTGCAACGGCCTCCGCTCCGCCCTGGCCGGGATACCATGCCTCGATCACGGCAGCGACGTCGTCCAGCCACGGCATGTCTACAGGGCCACCTGTTTCAAGCACCACGATGGTATTGGCATTCGCTTCTGCAATGGCGCTAATAAGCGCGTCCTGTCCATCAGGCAGGCCAAGATCGCCGACATCGAGTCCTTCGGTCATCCACTGCGTTGCGAAGACGATCACGACGTCCGATTGCGCGGCCAGAGCGGCGGCTTCGGAAGCATATCGTCCGGTGCGATAGCGGACCGTGGCTTCCGGCACGCGCGCCCGAATGGCATCTAGGGGCGCGCCCCGTTGATACTGCTCGGAAATGAAGCCGGAGAAGACTCCCGTGGCGCTGATCGGACGCGAAATTGCCGCACCGCCTTCGGTGTGAACCTGGCTTGACCCGCCTCCCGAAAGCACACCGCTGTCGGCATAGCCACCTACCACCAGGATCGTTTCTGCATTTCCGGATAGTGGCAGGGCCTCGTCATGGTTGCGCAGAAGGACGATGCCTTGTTCTGCTGCCATTTGCGCTACGCGGGCATTGGCTTCCCAGTCGATTTCGCCACCGGGAGCGACAGGGTTGTCGAACACGCCCGACGCGATGAGACCGGTCAGGACCCGTGCGTTCATGTCATCAAGACGCGCCATGCGGGCCGGGTCCTGCTGCGCAGCGTCCAGCAGGTCATCGTCGAAAAACACATCTGGGTCGAGTTGCGAACCCGATTGCTGGTCCAGCCCGTTCCACGCAGCATAAAGGCCCGGAACAGCACCCCAGTCGCTCATCACCCAGCCGCGATAGCCCCAATCATCCTTCAGGACCTGGTTGAGTAGGTAATCACTGGCACAACCCTGCTCTCCGTTGACGCGATTGTAGGCGCACATGACCGAGCCGGGCTGGCCGATCTCGATACCGATCTGGAATGCCAGCAGGTCGCTTTCTCGCGCAGAGGCATCGTCGATCAGCACCTCCACGAACTTGCGACCCGTTTCCTGCCCGTTCAGCGCGAAGTGCTTGATGGTCGAGACGATCTCGTTCGACTGGATGCCGGCGATGTTCCAGCCGATCAGCTGGCCTGTCAGGAGCGGGTCTTCAGAGATGTACTCGAACGTTCGCCCGTTGCGTGGGTCGCGTGCAAGGTTGGCACCTCCGGCAAGCAATACGTTGAAACCCTTTGCGCGTGCTTCCGCGCCGATAGCCGCGCCTTGCGCATGGGCCAGCTGGCGATTGAAAGTGGCACCCATTGCAATCCCTGCGGGCATGGCCGTGGCATGGTCGCCGCGAAGACCCATGACGTAGGACACGCCAAGCGGTCCATCCGTTTCGGTAAGATCCGGGATTCTCAGTCGTTCCACGCCGGGAACGAAGCCTGCCGCCGGAATCGCGCCTTCGGGAATTTCGGTATCGGGGATCAAGGGCAGGGGCATGATGCCCCAGGTAAGGCGGACCTTTTCCTCCGGCTCCATCTGCGCGACGATCTCCATGGCGCGCACGTGGGCTGCGTCCATTTCTTCGGGCGTGACCGATTGCTGAAGCTCCTGCGCAGTTGCCGATGCACACGGCAACGCCAGAGCGGCCAGAAGGCCGAAGGCGATTTTTCCAGTCATGTTCTCTCCCAATCCCTCTGCGGCAAACCTGCGCCGATTGGACCTCGCGGGCAACTGAAATAAACATGCTTGCGGGGGAAACAAATTGACTTTTCGCCTCGCCTGCACCACATGCGGCCAATCGAAGCGCGCGCCAGCGTGAAGCGGTGGACGAGACAAATCCCACCCCGGCAGCCCTTCGGTCAATTTTCCAAAGCTTCCCTTTTCACGCGGGTGGTTTTCAAACCCCGCGATAGCGCGCGCCTTATCGGCTGCGCGCCCTTCGCATATTTGCGAGTTAGACAACTGTAATGACTATTCAATTTTCCGATCTCGGGCTTTCGCAGCCGGTGATGCAGGCCCTCGACATGCAGGGCTACAAGGAACCCACACCCATCCAGGCGCAGGCCATTCCGGCCGTACTGGAAGGACGCGATCTGCTCGGTATCGCGCAGACGGGCACCGGCAAGACCGCGGCCTTCATGCTCCCCAGCATCGACAACCTGCGCAAGGCCGACAACAACATCCCCTTCAAGTCCTGCCGCATGCTGGTGCTGGCCCCCACGCGAGAACTCGCTGGCCAGATCGCCCAGAGCGCCAAGGACTATGGCGCGCTTGCTGGCCTGAAGGTCCACTCCATCGTCGGTGGCACCTCGGTGAACAAGGATCGCAACAAGCTGCATCGCGGCTGCGACATCCTCGTCGCGACCCCGGGCCGCCTGCTGGACCTGATCGACCAGAAGGCTTTCAACCTCAACGGCCTCGAAATCCTCGTGCTGGACGAAGCGGACCAGATGCTGGACCTCGGCTTCATTCACGCCCTGCGCCGCATCCGAGATATTGCCCCGGCCGATCGCCAGACGCTGTTCTTCAGCGCAACCATGCCGAAGCAGATCAAGGAACTGGTGAGCGGCTATTGCCACGATCCGGTGCAGGTCTCCGTCACGCCGGAAAGCTCCACTGCAGAGCGTATCGAGCAGTACCTCTTCATGGTGCAGCAGGACGAGAAGCAGGCGCTTCTGGAGATGATCCTGTCCGAGCGCCATCAGGTGCCCGGTGAATTCGAGCGCGTGCTGATCTTCACCCGTACGAAGCATGGCGCGGACCGCGTCGTGAAGAAGCTCGGTCAGGTGGGCATTCCCGCCAACGCCATCCACGGCAACAAGAGCCAGCCGCAGCGCCAGCGCGCCTTGGACGAGTTCAAGCGTGCCAAGACGCCGATCCTCGTGGCTACCGACGTCGCTGCGCGCGGGATAGACATTCCCGGCGTGTCCCACGTCATCAACTACGAACTGCCCAACGTGCCGGAGCAGTACGTCCACCGCATCGGCCGCACCGCGCGTGCAGGTGCCGACGGTGTGGCGATTGCCTTCTGTGCCGAGGACGAACGCGCGTACCTGAAGGACATCCGCAAGCAGACGGATGCCGAGTTCGAGCGCCTGCCGCTGCCGGATAACTTCCGCGCCGTGGTGGAAGGCGTCGGCCCGACCAAGCCCGAACCGCGCCAGCCTCGCCAGCGCGTGAAGCCTAAGCCGCGCGGTGCTTCCGCCGATCGCATGAACGATAAGCCAAAGGGCAATCGCGGCGGCGGCGGTAATCGCTCGGGCGGCCAGCGTCGTCACGGCGGGCCGAAGCAGGGCGGACAGGGGCAGGGCGGCGGTCGTCCCGGTCGTGGCCAGCGCCGCGGCGGTCGCGGCCGTTCGCAGGGTTCCTCGCAGGGCTAACAGCCTAAGATAGCCTAATCTTAACCACGCGCGCTCTAGGACGGATTCGTACCGGAGCGCGCGAGGGAAAAGGCTATCTATGATCAGGACTAAGACCGCTGTTGTCGTGGGCGCAGGCGCCGCGGTCGAGATCGAATTGCTCGGCCTGCGCGAAATGCTCGGCAAGATCGCGCAAGGCTTTGATTTTCAGCGCCTCGGCAGCGATCTGGCAACGCCGGAAATCCAGCATTTCGACAAGCTTTTCAAAAAGGTGAAGGGCGAGGGCGATGCCCTGCGTGAAGCGGGCCTGCGTATTCGAGCAGGCTCCCGCCTTTCCAGTTCCATCCACGCGCTGTTGCAGCAGCATGGCGAAGACAAGCACGTGGCCGCCGCGGGCAAGCTGGCCGTTGCCTATTACACGCTCCAGGCAGAACGCATGTCCGCCATGGAAGCGGAACCTCGCGATCCGGGTGACATGCCGTTTCGCGGGACGGAGAACTGGCTCTTCCAGCTGGGCCGCATGGTGGTGGACGGTGTATCGCGTTCGCGCGCCGAATACTGTTTCGACAATCTCCACATCGTCAACTTCAACACAGACCGTGCCATCGAACATTTCATGCCGTGGGTGCTCCACTCCGGCTTTGGAATGACCCTGACAGAAGCGCAGGAACTTTGTGCCGAAAAACTGAAGGTGGTCCACCCCTATGGCCGCGCCGGAAAGCTGGAATGGCAAAGCGAAAACGAAGCCGAGGCAGAGTGGGGCGCAGACGATGACAAGAACCTTTTTCGGGTGGCCGAGGGCATTCGCACAGCGTCGGAATTTCTCGAAGACCGCCAGCTGAAAGCCGCCACGCACGGCGGCATTGCAAACGCGCGCCGGCTGGCTTTCATCGGCTTCGACTTCAATTCGCTCGACACTTCGCTGCTGTTCCAGGAACGACTCTCGCAAGGTCCGGAAACGCTGGTGGCCATGCCCGAAAGCGAGCGCGGGCGGGTCGAGACGATCCAGCGTGTTCTGAAGAACCACGGCGGCATCGCGCCAGAATCACTGTTGCAAATGCACCTTGGTCCAAGCTGGCAGATGCTGGCCGACTACGGGCTGCTGATCGAAAGCTGATAGCGCCTCGCCCGGCGAATTGATTTGAAACCCTTGCCTGCCTGCATACCTATGGCCATGGACCCTACACGATTTGCCAGCAGCAGGAGTTTGCCGCCCCTATGTCCGATTACGATTACGACCTCTTCACCATCGGTGCAGGCTCTGGCGGTGTGCGTGCCAGCCGCGTTTCGGCGGCGCACGGCGCAAAGGTAGCGATTGCAGAGGAGTTCCGTGTCGGCGGCACCTGCGTGATCCGCGGCTGCGTGCCCAAGAAAATGCTCGTCTACGGTGCCCACTTTGCCGAAGACCTGGAGGACTGCCAGAAGTTCGGTTGGGAGATCGAGGGCAAAAGCTTCAACTGGAAGAAGCTGCGCGACAACGTGCTGGCCGATGTCGACCGACTGGAAGGTGCCTACACCAACACGCTGGAAAGCCACGAAGTCGAGATTATCAAGGAACGCGCCACGCTGACCGGCCCGCACGAGATCACGCTGGAAAGCGGCCGCAAGGTGACTGCCGAGCACATCCTGATTGCCACCGGCGCCCGCCCGCGCATGCCCACCTGCCAGGGTGCGGAACACGCGATCAGTTCGAACGAAGCGTTCCATCTCGACGAAATTCCGAAGAAGATCATCATCGCTGGAGGCGGCTATATCGCCAACGAATTTGCCGGAATCTTCAACGAGTTCGGCAGCAAGGTGACGATCGTCAATCGCGGCGACCAGTTGCTGCGCAGCTATGACGAGGCCGTGCGCGATCGCCTGCTGCAAATCTCGATCATGAAAGGCATTGAGTTCAAGTTCAACACGATCTTCGAATACATCAAGCCGTGCGACGACGGCGGCTATTTCGTGAAGCTGTCGGACTGCGACGAGGAGCATGTCGACTGCGTGATGTTCGCCACTGGCCGCATCCCCAATACCGAGGGGCTGGGGCTTGAAGATGTCGGCGTCGAACTCGGCGATAACGGCGAAGTGATCGTCGACCGTTTCAGCAAGACCAGCGTCGATCACATCTACGCCGTGGGCGACGTGACGGACCGCGTGCAGCTGACGCCTGTTGCCATCCGCGAAGGGCAGGCCTTTGCAGACAGCGTATTCGGCAAGGGCGATCCGGTTGCGGTGGACCACGGCTGCATTCCAAGCGCCGTGTTCAGTCACCCGCCCATCGCGTCCGTCGGCATGACCGAGGGCGAGGCCAAGAACAAGCTCGGCTCGGTAAAGGTCTACGAGAGTGACTTCCGCCCGATGAAGAACGTGCTGGCGGGCCGCAACGAGCGCAGCCTATTCAAGATGATTTGCGATGCCAGCAACGACAAGATCGTGGGCATCCACATGATCGCGCCCGAAGCGCCGGAAATGATGCAGGCGGCGGCCATTGCGGTAAAGGCTGGGCTGACCAAGGCGGACTTCGACGCGACCACGGCCATCCACCCCACCATGGCGGAAGAACTCGTGCTGATGCGATAGACTTTCGCGGCCGGCGGAGATTTGACCGAAACCGTTTCTCGTGCAACGGCTTTTCTTGAATGAAGGAGAGCTGATTTGTCCGCCAACATCGCCGAAATGGAACGCCGCCGCGCCGCAGCTAAGCTGGGGGGCGGGCAGAAGCGCATCGACGCGCAGCACGCCAAGGGCAAGCTGACTGCGCGCGAGCGGCTGGAGGTGCTGCTGGACGAAGGCAGCTTCGAGGAACTCGACACCTATGTCGAACACGACTGCGTCGATTTCGGCATGCAGGATC